>OGTL01000444.1_pt1 | contig 42574 bp, 38 predicted proteins | sample 1553601 | NCBI WGS metagenome assembly OGTL01 (sample SAMEA2580112, study PRJEB22360) | human gut metagenome | biome: human gut; feature: human-associated habitat; material: faeces | place: Denmark | collected 2008/2010 | reverse complement strand
GAAATTATTAAAAAAATAAGAGATGTGAAATAATTGCTGTTATTTCACATCTCTTTTTCTTTTATTTGTTGTAACAATTAATTATTTTTCTTGTTCTCAAGTTCAAGAAGCTTCATTGCACGCACCTTGAGTGGCAGACCAAACAGTGTGATGAAGCCGTCTGCATCATGGTGATCATATAAATCTCCTGTAGTAAAGCTTGCAAGAGACTCACTGTAGAGTGAATATGGTGAAGTAGTGCCGGCCTTGATGATATTGCCTTTATATAATTTGAATTTAACTTCTCCGGTTACATATTCCTGTGTTGACTCTACGAAAGCCTGGATTGCTTCACGAAGTGGTGTGAACCATTTTCCTTCGTATGCTACCTGAGCGAGCTTGTTGCCCATTTCTTTTTTGACCTCCATTGTGGCACGGTCAAGGCAGAGCTCCTCGAGCTGGTCATGTGCCTCCATGAGGATTGTTCCACCGGGAGTCTCATATACACCACGTGATTTCATACCTACTACACGGTTCTCAACGATATCGATGATGCCGATGCCGTGCTTGCCACCGAGACGGTTGAGCTCTCTGATGATGTCTGCTACCTTCATCTTTTTGCCGTTGACAGATGTAGGAACACCCTTCTCAAATGTCATTGTAACATACTCACCCTCGTCAGGAGCATGCTCAGGTGTGACGCTTAATACGAGCAGATGGTCATAGTTTGGCTCCTGTGAAGGATCCTCAAGCTCAAGTCCCTCGTGGCTGATGTGCCAGAGGTTACGGTCACGGCTGTAGCTTGAATCTGTGCCGAACGGAAGGTCGATTCCGTGTGCCTTGCAGTACTCAATCTCAGCCTCACGTGAATCCATTTTCCAGTTGTCCTGACGCCATGGAGCGATTACCTTTATATCAGGAGCAAGTGCCTTGATACCGAGCTCGAAACGGATCTGGTCGTTTCCTTTACCTGTTGCACCGTGGCAGATGGCTACAGCGCCTTCTTTTCTTGCAATCTCTACAAGCTTCTTTGCGATGCCCGGTCTTGCCATTGCTGTTCCAAGGAGGTATTTGTGCTCATAAACTGCGCCGGCCTGTACACAAGGTACGATGTAGTCCTCACTGAACTCATCACAGATATCCTCTATGTAAAGCTTTGAAGCTCCGGATAATTTAGCTCTCTCATCGAGTCCGTCAAGCTCCTCTCCCTGTCCGCAGTTGATGCAGCAGCAGATTACGTCATAGTCATAAGTCTCTTTAAGCCATGGAATGATAGCAGTAGTATCAAGTCCGCCTGAATAAGCTAATACAACTTTGTCTTTCATAAGTGCGTGTCCTCTTTTCGTTTATTCTTTATGATGGTAACCATTAACTGCTTTTGTGTCTAAAAGCCTTGAATAATTACTTTAGAATAAATATATACCAGTTCTTTACATATTGCAAGTGAAAAAATATACATTATTCATGTATAATTATACATAATTTTGTATAATTTTTCTCTTTACGGATTGAAATTACTGTACTATATTATTATGTATGATGCGTCAGACCCATTTTATATGGTTATGCAGAAATACAATATGAAAAGAGGAAATACTATGATAAAGGCTGGTATTATTGGAGCCACCGGATATGCCGGAGCAGAGCTCGTGAGAATTTTGATGAATCATAAAGAGGTAGAGATTGCATGGTATGGCTCACGAAGCTATGTGGATGAGAATTATGCCGATATCTATGGAAATATGTTTCAGATAGTTGATGCAAAGTGCATGGATGACAATATGGAGGAGCTTGCAGAGTCTGTTGATGTGATTTTCACTGCGACCCCACAGGGCTTTTTGGCAGGCGTGCTCACTGAGGATATATTAAGTAAGGTAAAGATTGTCGATCTGTCAGCGGACTTCCGTATCAAGGATGTAGCCACATATGAGAAATGGTACAAGATTGAGCACAAGTCGCCGCAGTTTATTGATGAGGCTGTATATGGTCTGTGTGAGATAAACAGGGACAAGGTCACAAAGGAGACAAGGCTTGTTGCAAATCCTGGCTGCTATACCACATGCTCCATTCTTACAGCTTATCCGCTTGTGAAGGAGGGACTTATTGACACAGATACACTTATCGTCGATGCAAAGTCAGGCACATCTGGCGCAGGACGTGGTGCAAAGACACCTAATCTGTTTTGTGAAGTAAATGAGAGCATGAAGGCATATGGCGTTGCCTCACACAGACATACCCCTGAGATAGAGGAACAGCTTGGATATGCGGCAGGAAAAGAAATCCTTATCAACTTTACTCCGCATCTTGTTCCGATGAACAGAGGAATCCTCGCTACAGAGTATGCGACACTTAAGAAAAAGCCTGATGGAACACTTCCTACATATGATGAGATTAAGGCAGTTTACGATAAGTATTATGCAAATGAGAAGTTTGTCAGAGTGCTCAAAAAAGGTGTCTGCCCTGAGACAAAGTGGGTTGAGGGCAGCAACTATGTGGATGTAAACTTTGTGATTGATGAGAGAACCGGCAGAATCATTATGATGGGTGCTCTTGACAATCTGGTAAAGGGTGCTGCAGGACAGGCGGTTCAGAATATGAATCTGTTATTTGGCTTCGATGAGGCAGAGGGACTTAATATGGTTCCTATGTTCCCGTAATAATTAATAATAGGAAAATAATTATCAGAAAGATGCATTATAATGCTGATAGTTATATAAAAATATAAGGATGATTTAATAAAATGAGTAATGAGAATAAATATGAAATAAGGGTTATGACGATAGATGACTATGACGAGGTGTACAGCCTCTGGCAGACCATTCACGGCTTTGGAATCCGTTCTATTGACGACTCAAGAGAGGGAGTCCTTAGATTTCTTAAGAGAAATCCAACTACGAGTGTTGTAGCGGTAGAAGATGGAAAGATAGTTGGAGCGATACTCTGCGGACACGATGGCAGAAGAGGCTGCCTGTATCATGTGTGCGTGGATGAGCATTACAGGAAGTGCGGCATCGGTAAGAGTATGGTGGTTGCCTGCATGAGAGCACTTCAGGCAGAGCATATCAACAAGGTGTCAATCATAGCCTTCAAGGTGAATGAGCTTGGAAACCACTTCTGGAAGGAAGAGGGATGGACATTCAGAGAAGACTTAAATTACTATGATTTCACACTTAACGAAGAAAATATAACAAGATTTAACAAATAAGGAGCAGTACAATGGCAGATAAGAACATGGAACAGGTAATGGAAAAGGCACAGGTGCTCATAGAGGCACTTCCGTATATACAGAGATTTAACAGAAAGATTATCGTTGTAAAGTACGGCGGATCTGCAATGGTTGACGAACAGCTTAAAAAGCAGGTGATCCAGGATGTCACACTTCTCAAGCTGGTCGGCTTCAAGCCTATCATCGTACACGGTGGAGGCAAGGAAATCAGCAAATGGGTAGGAAAGGTCGGTATGGAGCCTGTATTTGTAAACGGACTCAGAAAGACTGATGCCGATACAATGGAGATTGCCGAGATGGTACTGAATAAGGTAAACAAATCTCTCGTTACACTTGTTGAGGAGCTTGGTGTGCAGGCTGTCGGAGTAAGCGGCAAGGACGGTGGCCTCTTAAAGGTAAAGAAAAAGTATTCAAACGGAGAGGATATAGGCTTTGTAGGTGAAATCACTGATGTCAATCCAAAAATCCTTTATGACCTGCTCGAGAAGGATTTTCTTCCAATTGTGTGTCCAATCGGTCTTGATGACGAATATAATACATACAATATCAATGCAGATGATGCAGCATGTGCTATCGCAAGAGCTGTATCAGCCGAAAAGCTTGCATTCCTCACAGATATCGAGGGTGTATACAAGGACCCTTCAGATAAGAATACTCTTATTTCAGAGCTTACAGTCTCGGATGCAAAGAAGCTTATAGCTGATGGTTTTATCGGCGGAGGCATGCTTCCTAAGCTCAACAACTGCATAGATGCCATTGATAACGGAGTTTCAAGAGTACATATTCTTGATGGACGTATCGCGCACTGCTTACTGCTTGAGATATTCACAAACAGAGGAATCGGAACAGCTATTCTTGGAGATTCGGAGGAGAAATTTAACAATGAGCAATAATATGGATAAACAGTCATACATTGATGAGGCAGAAAAGGAGCTTCTTCACACCTACAACAGATTTTCGCTTGTGCTTGATCACGGAGAGGGAGTACATCTTTATGATACAGACGGCAATGCATATCTGGACTTCGCTGCAGGAATAGCCGTATGTGCACTTGGATACAGCAATGAGCACCACAAGGAGGCATTAAAGGCACAGGTTGATAAGCTTTTACATACATCAAACCTCTACTATAATGCGCCTGTCATCGAGGCGGCAGACAAGGTGCTTAAGGCAAGTAAAATGGACCGTATTTTCTTTACCAACAGTGGTACAGAGGCTATTGAGGGCGCTATCAAGGCTGCAAAGAAATATGCCTTTACAAGAGACGGCCATGCAGGTCATGAGATAATTGCCATGAACCATTCCTTCCACGGAAGAAGCATCGGAGCGCTTTCTGTCACCGGCAATGCACATTATCAGGAGCCGTTTGAGCCACTTATGCCTGGAGTTAAGTTTGCGGATTTCAATGATTTAGAGAGTGTTAAGGCTCAGATGACAGACAAAACCTGCGCCATTATTATGGAAACCATTCAAGGTGAGGGCGGTATTTACCCGGCAAAGAAGGAGTTTATCGAGGGAGTGAGAGCTCTCTGTGATGAAAAGGATATTCTTCTTATCCTTGACGAGATACAGTGCGGCATGGGCAGAAGTGGCGAGATGTTCGCATGGCAGAACTATGATGTAAAGCCTGATATCATGACCTGTGCGAAGGCACTCGGCTGTGGAGTGCCTGTTGGTGCATTTCTTATGACACAGAGGGTGGCAGACAAATCCCTTGCACCGGGCGACCATGGCACCACATACGGCGGCAATCCGTTCGTAGGAGCCGCAGTGAGTGCAGTGTTTGATGAGTTTAAGCGTCTTGATATAGTAAGCCATGTAAAGGAGGTTGCACCTTACCTGGAGAAGAAGCTTGATGAGCTTGTTGCAAAATTCGACTGTCTCACAGCCAGAAGAGGTATGGGACTCATGCAGGGCGTGGAGTGCAGCCTTCCTGTAGGAAAGGTCTCAGCAGAGGCTTTAAATCAAGGCCTTATAGTCATTACGGCAGGCAGCAATGTGCTTAGATTTGTGCCTCCTCTTGTTATCGAAAAGAGTGATGTTGACGAAATGATAGAAAAACTTGAAACAACACTTGTAATACTGTCAAAAAGTCTGTAAAATAAAGAGGACATCGATTTCTCCTTTGAGATTATGATATTAATCAAAGGAGACCATATGAAAAAAATAATATTATTAAGTGCGTTTATTTTAACAATAGCGTTTGGCCTTTGCGGCTGTAAAAAGGATGATGCCACAGTTCATTTTGTTTCTGAAACGGAGCAGACTGCTGTGGTTTCAAGTGATGTAAACAGACAGACTGCTGATTCCAAGGAGAAGAAAGCTTCATCCGATGGAGAACAGGAGCAGAAGGCAAAAGACACAGCAGATGACACTGATGAATCTACTGAGTGGTGCGTCTATATCTGTGGTCAGGTTGCCAATCCCGGTGTATACAGAGTAAAGCCGGGCGCGAGAGTTTGTGAGCTCGTTGATATGGCAGGAGGCATGCTGGATACAGCTGACAAAAGCTTTTGGAATCTGGCATCAGAGCTGTATGATGGGCAGATGCTGTATTTCCCGACTGTAGAGGAGCTTAAGTCAGAACATATACCTGAGGGCACATATACCACCGGCATAGATGGCTCGCTGATGAAGGGCGGCGCTGAGGAGCATACAGGCGTAAAGGATGGCAAGCTCAATATCAATACCGCAACTGTCGAGCAGCTAATGGCTCTTTCCGGAATTGGTGAGAGTAAGGCAAAGAGTATTGTTGAAGATCGCGCCAAAAATGGATTGTTTTCTTCGATTGAGGATATCACGAGGGTGTCCGGCATCGGTGAAGCGATGTTTAATAAAATAAAAGATGATATAACAGTAAATTAGGAGTGTATAAATGGCAAAAAAAGTGCTGGTCGTTGACGACGAAAAGTTAATTGTAAAAGGAATACGTTTCAGTCTGCTGCAGGATGGCATGGAGGTAGACTGCGCATATGACGGTGAGGAGGCCTTAAATATGGCGAAGGCCAATTCATATGATATGATTCTTTTAGATGTCATGCTTCCAAAGATGGATGGCTTTGAGGTGTGTCAGGCAATAAGGGAGTTTTCTGATGTCCCGATTGTCATGCTCACTGCAAAGGGCGATGACATGGACAAAATTTTAGGACTTGAGTACGGCGCTGATGACTATATCACAAAGCCATTTAATATTCTTGAGGTAAAGGCCAGAATCAAGGCAATCATGCGGCGCACTTCACCGGAACGCGCACCACAGGTACAGTCATCTGTAATCGAAAAGGGTGATATCAAGCTCGACTGTGACAGCAGACGTCTGTTCATAAATGATAATGAAATCAATTTGACTGCAAGAGAGTTTGAGCTGCTCGAGATTCTGATCAAAAATGAAAATAAAGTGTACAGTAGGGAGAGCCTTTTAAAGATTGTATGGGGCGAGGATTATCCGGGTGACGTGCGTACGGTTGATGTGCATGTCAGACGTCTTCGTGAAAAGATTGAGGCAAATCCAAGCGAGCCGAAGTACGTTCATACCAAGTGGGGTGTGGGATATTACTACAACCAGAAGTAATACTTTCAGAAAGGTTCTAAAATGTTTAAGAGTAAAGTACATTTTGCATTTTATAAGAGTCTGAAATCCAGGCTGATTTTCATGATTTTTGTTCTCGTTCTGGTACCGGAGGTGGTGCTGTGCTTCGGCATACTTAACACCTACGAGTCCAGGGCGGTTTCAATCCGCGAAAGCGAAGTGCTTAGTCAGGCAAAGATTCTCGCAAACAAGATATCCACAAGTAAATACTTTGATAAGGATGGCAGTGACTTGAGCAATATTGATGCTCAGATTGACACTCTTACTACCATATATGAGGGTCGTGTGCTCATAGTTGACAAGCATTTTAAGATTATTAAGGATACGTACAATTTAGATGATGGCAATACTATTGTCTCAGAGGAGGTTATCAAGACCTTCTCTGCTTCAGAGATTACGAACTACGATTCTAAAAACCACTATATCGAGCTTTCTGTTCCGATAAGCAATCCAAACGACAAGGATTCAAAGATAGAGGGAGCACTTGTTGTAAGTGTGTCGACGGACAATATATCGCTAAATATGTCGTATCTGACACAGATTGCTGTGACGGTTGCCATTATCGCAGGTGCGGTGGTGCTCTTTTTTGGTGTGCTTGTTCTTTTGCACCTTTTTGTTCCGATTAAGAAGCTTTCTGACGAGATATCAGACATTAAGGATGGCTTTGGAAAAGAGCAGCTGGATGTAGATGACTATGCGGAGACTGCTATAATAAGCAGGAATTTTAATGAGCTGATGAGCGGAATGAAGGTCATGGATGAGTCCAGACAGGAGTTTGTATCGAATGTGTCACATGAGCTCAAGACACCTCTTACTTCCATGAAGGTACTCGCAGATTCCATCAACAGCATGGGTGATGAGGCTCCGATTGAGATGTACAGGGAGTTCATGGGAGATATCACAAGCGAGATAGACAGAGAGACAAAGATAATAAATGACCTGTTATCACTGGTCAAGATGGATAAGTCGGCTGCCACGCTGAATATCGAGAGTGTTAATATCAATGACCTGCTCGAGCAGATTATGAAGAGACTTCAGCCGATTGCTGACAAGCAGCAGGTGGAGCTTGTACTCGAGAGCTTCAGACCGGTAACTGCAGAGGTAGATGAGGTGAAGCTGACGCTTGCTTTTACAAACCTCATTGAGAATGCAATCAAGTACAATGACAACGAGACCGGTGGCTATGTGCATGTATCCTTAAATGCGGACCATCAGTATTTCTATCTGAAGGTGGAGGACAACGGTATAGGTATACCGGAGGAGTCCTTAGAGCACATCTATGAGAGATTTTATCGCGTGGACAAGTCGCATTCGAGAGAGATTGGCGGTACAGGTCTGGGACTTGCCATTACAAGAAGCTCTATTCTTATGCATAGGGGAGCTATAAAGGCTCACAGTGTGATGGGAGAGGGCACTACCTTTGATGTGCGTATACCGCTCAACTATATTGTATAGGAGGCTTGACGTGAAAAGAATAATTATATTCGTGCTCACTGCAGTAATTCTGCTCTCCATGGGCGGCTGCACAAAGAAAAAAGCAGACAATACGGTTGAGGTGTTTTGTCTGAATATGGATGTTACGAGCAGCGTGCCGGAGTCATATGTGCTTAGAAGCAAAAACTCAGATGTGGACAAGCAGGTGGATGAGCTCCTTGGGAGAATGCAGGATAAGCCTGAAGACTCAAGACTGCGCAAGGCGATTCCGGATGAGGTGTCTGTGAGAGGTCATGACGAGAAAAACTATAACTGCACTGTGGATTTCAGCAAGGAGTATTATGACCTTACGGCTGCACAGGAAGTGCTTTTGAGAGCTTCTGTAGTCCGCACGCTCACACAGCTGGATAGTATTTCATATGTGACATTTACCGTAAACAGTATTCCTCTTGTGGACTCGGATGATGAGATTGTCGGTAGCATGGGTGCTGATGATTTTGTTGAGAATCCGGGTGAGCAGATTAATACAAGTGTGAAGGAGACACTCACGCTTTATTTTGCTGACAAGGATGGTACAGGGCTTGAAAAACAGACCAGAGTGATACATTACAGCTCAAATATAGCGCTTGAAAAGCTTGTTGTTGAGCAGCTTATTGAGGGACCGAAGGGTTCTAAGCTCAAGGCAACTCTTCCGGGCACAACAAAGCTTATCAATGTGTCTGTGGCAGATAGAATATGCTATCTGAACTTTGACTCTTCGTTCAGAAATACTATTGACAATAAGCTGACAGAGGATGTGGTGCTGTATTCGATAGTTAATTCACTCACCTCACTTCCTACTGTGGACAAGGTACAGATCTCACTTGACGGTGAGAATGACGGCATGCTGCTTTATAATTACAAGCTAAGCGACATGTATGAGTTTAATAAGGATATAGTGGATTCTGATGATTCCACGGAAAAAACTGAAAAATAGAATAGATTGGATTAGGAGGAGAAGAGTATTAGTAAAAGACCGATGTTTTTATTTGCGTTGGTCTATACTGCAGGAACTGTTTCCGGTATGTATGGCAGGGGCTTTGGTTTTTTGACCTTTGCCATACTGCTTGTGATTTTAATAGCTGAGTGTGTGGCGTTTAAGGGCAGTTTTTCCGGTGTCAGGCGTATAGTTGTTTTGCTTATCCTGACATCGTCAGCTGTTTTTGCCACAGCACAATTCAGATACGCTTCAGTGGATGAAAAACGTGACAGCTATATGCAGTATATGACAGACGAAAAATCTGTCATCGTCTGGGGGAAGATTTATAAAACTGAATACAAGTATTTCTCATACAGGTATTATATGACAGACTGCGTAGTGCAGCCCGGGTACGGCAGGGCTTTTGGCAGAAAAATATCATGTGGTGATGTCGTGGTATACTGTGACAGCAAAAGCGCACATCTGGGCGATTATATGAAAGCCTGTGGCAAGATAGGCTTGTTTAAGTCTGCAACTAATGAGGGAGAGTTTGACAGAGCGCGTTTTTACCGCTCGCAGGGAATTGATTTCTCGGTGAATGCAGACAGTATTAAGACAAGCGCCGGTAAACATGCATGGTATTACCACAGACTTGAAAAACTTCGTGATATGCTGTCAGCTTCACTTCTTGAGGTGACTGATGAGACAACGGCAGGAGTGCTTTCGTCCATGCTGCTTGGAGACAAGTCGTATCTGGATGATGAGATAAAGGATTTATACCAGGTCAGTGGTATTTCGCATATACTGGCTATTTCCGGACTTCATATTTCTATAGTTGGCATGGCCTTTTACAAGCTTCTCAGAAAAAGAAGGGTGAGCTATACAGCAGCATTTGTCTGTTCTGCGGCACTTATACTAAGCTATGCTGTTATGACAGGAAATGCCGTGTCCACAAGGCGTGCCGTGGGGATGTACATACTTACAATGCTTGCGGCAGCTTTAGGCAGATGCACAGATATGCTCAATTCTCTTGGAATCATGGTCATTTACCTGCTGTGGGACAATCCTATGGTTTTGGGATATGCCGGATTTGTGTTTTCGGTAGGGGCAATACTTGCTATAGGTATTGTGACACCTGTGATGAGTGCGCCTAAGGGCGGGAAATTCTGGGCATCAGTATCCATACAGCTTCCGATGCTTCCGGTTGTGGCTATGAACTATTATGAGCTGCCTCTTTTTGCGGTGTTTGTAAATCTCATTGTGATACCGGCTTTGCCGGTCATATTTATCTCGGGGTTGCTTGCGTCTGCCGCTGGCTGCTTTGGCGTGATGCCCGGCAAACTGCTGGTGTTTCCTGCATTTGCAGTGTTAAAGCTCTATGAGGTGCTTTGCAGTCTTGTTATGAAGCTTCCGGGGGCATCGGTTATCACAGGAGCTCCTGATGGATACAGGATTTTCCTTTTTTATGCTGTTATGAGTGGCTTTTTGGTGGCATTTTCGCTTAAAAAACATGCCATAGAGTGTGGCTCAAAAGAAAAAAGCCAAATCCTTTACAGTGTCCAAAGAGTGGTGTGTACAGCAGTCCTGCTTGCGATTTTGCTTGTGAAGCCAAAAACTGCTGCGCAGCTTGATATACTTGATGTGGGGCAGGGAGATGGCATATTTTACCGCTTTGAGTCAGGCACATGCATCTTTATTGATGGAGGAAGCTCTGACCGAAAACAGCTTGGCGAGAATGTGATTATGCCGTTTCTTAAGTATAACGGCATACAGAGTATATCATACTGGTTTGTTTCACATGCAGACAGTGATCATATAAGCGGATTGTCTGAGGTGATAGACAGTGGGTATACTATAGAGCATATAGTTGTGGCAGAAGCAGCAGCTAAAGAGGAAGCTATGGAGGAGCTGCTTTTTAAAGCTAAGGAAGCAGGAATTGATATATGCCTTATGTCAAAGGGAGATTCGATTGAAATAAATGATGTATCAGGTTCGCGCAGTACTGCAAAAGAAGAAGCTGATGGCATCATGTGCCTGTATCCGGGGCCTTCGGATACTGCCTTAGACAGAAACGATATGTGTCTTGTGCTGAAGCTCACGGATGGCAAATTTAGTGGTATTTTCGGCGGAGATATATCATCTGAGGTAGAAAAGAAGCTTGTTAATGAGTATGGGGATGAGCTTTCTGTGGATTTTTACAAGGCAAATCATCATGGCTCCAAGTATTCAAGCTCTGCAGACTGGATTGAGGCTTTAAGCCCAAGGTGGGCGGCTGTATCATGCTCGGCAGAAAACCGCTATGGACATCCGGCAGATGAAGCCATGGATAGGCTTATAGATGCAAAGTGCCGAATTTTATACACAATGCAAAGTGGTCAGATTAAGTATAAAGAGAGTACTATATATGAAAACAATAGACAATGATATAAAAGCAGGAGATTTCAAAAAGGTTTATCTGCTGTATGGACAGGAGAGATACCTCATAAAACAGTACAGGGACAAGCTGATAAAGGCTATGGTCAGTGAGGGCGACAGCATGAACTTTTCATCGTTTGAGGGCGATGGAATCAACCAGAAGGAGATAATTGACCTGGCGGAGACACTTCCGTTTTTTGCGGATAAAAGAGTGATTCTTATAGAGGATGCAGGCATTTTTTCAAAGGCAGGCGATGAGCTTGGAGAGTATTTAAAGGATTCACCTGAGAGCACGCACTTTATATTTGTTGAGGAGAGCGTTGATAAGCGCTCAAAGCTTTATAAGGCGGCAGCCAAGTGTGGTAATCCTGTGGAGTTCAAGGAACAGACGGATGAGACACTTGCCAGATGGATAGGAATGAGGATTAGAAAAGATGGAAAGGGTATGAGTCAGGCTGCCTACAACAGCTTTATAGAAAAAACCGGCACAGATATGGAAAATATCGACAAGGAGCTTGAGAAGCTGCTGTGCTACTGCATGGACAAGGACGTGATTGAGCTTTCGGATGTTGAGGCTGTAACGACAGAGCAGATCACAAACAAGGTGTTTGAGATGGTTGATGCGATTGCATCACACAAACAAAAGCGTGCGCTTGAGCTGTATTACAATCTGCTGGCACTTAAAGAGCCGGCCATGCGTATTATGTATCTTATATCGCGCCAGTTCAATATACTGATGAATGTGAAAGCCATGACAAATAAGGGCTTTGGAAACAAGGATATAGCATCAAAGGCCGGATGTCCGGAGTGGGCGGTGCGCAAATATCAGGCGCAGTGCAGGGCATATTCACTGGATGATTTAAAGAGGGCTGTGAGAGACGGTGTAGCGTATGAGGAGGCTGTGAAGACCGGCAGGATGAATGACCAGATGGCTGTGGAGCTTTTTATAGTGCAGTACTCTGCAGATATGACCGGCACTCATGCGACAGGCAGTAAATGATATAACGCAAATATACAAAAAAGCAAATAAAAAACCCATCGGTATGACGGCACCGATGGGTTTTTATTTATTGTTATATAGTAATTAAGCTAATCCGTTAACAAGCTTTGTTAAACGAGATACTTTTCTGGCTGCGTTGTTCTTGTGGAAGATACCCTTTGAACCAGCGCTTGCGATAGCAGAAGTTGCATCCTTTAATGCAGCCTCAGCAGCAGCCTTATCATTTGCAGCTACAGCAGCCTCAACCTTCTTGATTGCTGTCTTAACTCCTGATTTGATTGCTTTATTTCTTGCAGCCTTAGTTTCTGTTACTAAAATTCTCTTTTTTGCTGATTTAATGTTAGCCAACTCGTACACCTCCAAATATTTAATCTAATGTATGCCAAAACAGACACGGACGCTTTGGCACAAACATACTAGAATATAATATGTCAACCTTTCTGCTCTGTCAATACATATTTTGAAAAAAATTGCAAAAAATTAACATATATGTGATTTTGGAATATCATACAGGGGAGGTGTATTGATTTGTCGGCTGATAAATGGTGTGCAAGAACTGATCTGGCGCTTGAGACGCAGGAGAGCCTTAAAAAGGCAAACACAGATATGAGAGGTGTGAATTTCTCTGAAAAAAAGCTGGATAATGGAATCATAGTCAGTGTAGTGACAATTGACTCAGAAAATGCAGTCAGGGCTACAGGCCGTCCTAAAGGAAAATATGTGACAATTGAGGCTGCTATGCTGTCCGAAGGAGATGAGGAGTGCTGTCAGGCTGTGACAAGGGAGCTTTCAAGAGAGCTTAAGAGCTTTGTAAAGGCTGTCTGTGACAAGCGTATATATGCGGCACTTGTTGTCGGGCTTGGAAACAGAAATGTAACTCCTGATGCGCTTGGGCCAAGATGCGTTGACAGCTTGTTTATCACCCGCCATATAGTAAAGGAATATGGCAGGTATGCGTTTAGCAACGAGAATGTAAACAGTGTGTGCGGCCTGGTGCCGGGCGTGATGGCTCAGACAGGCATGGAGTGCCTTGAAATAATAAAGGGTGTGGTGAGCGAGGTGAAGCCTGATTTTGTTGTGACAATTGATGCGCTTGCGGCACGCAGTACAAAGAGGCTGGGCTGTACCATACAGCTGACGGATACAGGCATAGTGCCCGGAAGCGGGGTAGGAAACCACAGGGACGGTATTAACCATGGCAATATCGGAGTGCCTGTTATCGCAATTGGTATTCCGACAGTCATTGATGCGGTGACTATTGTTTCAGATGCGGTAAATGCCAGCCGGGAGAACACCGCAAAGCTCATGTCGCCTAAGTTAAACGGCATGTTTGTGACGCCGAAGGATATTGACGAGACGGTTAAGAGACTGGCAGGGCTTTTGTCTGAGGGCATAAATATGGCTTTTTCAAACGATGAATATGATGACTATAGTGAATAATTTTATTGCTTCGAATATCATTAGAGCCAGCCGCATAAGCTTTATGTAGCAGGGGCTGCCTGATGCTTTAGATGGGAGATGATATTGTGAAGAAAAAAATGATTGTGCTTATAGCATTTATATATATTGCGTCTATGCTGTTTTGCGGTGATGGTGTGGGAAAGAAGTTCGTGGAAGAAAAATTTCCGCACCTTACATATTCTGACAAGGAGTGTGATGATTCAAAAAAGAAGGAGCTGCGTATTGTGGAGGATGAGGATACAGCAGGAGGTATTCTCTCATATGAGGAGCTTGCTGCGATGGAAAATGAAAATGCAAGTGTCAGGAACAATATGCTGCCGGATACCGACCAGCTGGCATTTGTTGATGAAGCTGAAAAAAACGGTGAGCTGGCAGAGCTCAAGGAGCAGCAGAATGTGAAAATGCCGCAGGTAGATATGAGCTTTGACAATCTGGTAAAAAACTATTATCAGGTGGACAAGACTACATATATAGGAGCCGATGAGCTATGTGAGGAGGCTTTGCTTGGGCGCGATATGTCTATAGAAAAGTCAGGCAACGGTCCTGATATACTCATATACCATACACATTCGCAGGAGGGGTACAGTGATTCCATTGATACATCAGAGACAGAGACCGTAGTTGGAGTGGGTGACAGGCTTGAATCACTTTTGAGGGAAAAATACGGCTACAATGTGCTGCATCACAAGGGGCAGTATGATGTGAATGACCGCGACCATGCGTATTCTAATTCACTTCCTGAGATTACAGAGATTATTGAGAAAAACCCGTCTATAAAGGTGGTTATTGACCTGCACAGGGATGGAGTGGCTGAGACTACAAGGCTTGCTGCCACAATAGATGGAAAGCCTATGGCACAGATTATGTTTTTTAACGGGCTGTGCCGCACTGCTGCAAGGGGACCGATTAATAGTCTGCCCAATGAGTATCTGGGGGATAATCTGGCGTTTTCATTTCAGCTGCAGCTCATGGCAAATGAGTATTATCCGGGGCTTGCAAGGCGCATATACTTAAAGGGCTACAGATATAATATGCATCTGTGTCCGAAATCGCTGCTCGTGGAGGTGGGAGCGCAGACAAATACCAAGGAGGAGGCATACAATGCAATGGAACCACTTGCAGATATACTTGATAAAGTGTTAAAATAATATAGACTTTATTTCACAAATCTGATAAACTTTGATGAGTTATTGAAAGCATTAGGAGGACATATGTCAATAGATCAGAGCAAAATCCGCAATTTTTGTATTATTGCCCATATTGATCACGGTAAATCTACACTCGCGGACAGAATTATAGAAAAAACAGGCACACTTACCAGCAGGGAAATGCAGGCTCAGGTGCTCGACAATATGGATTTAGAGAGAGAGCGTGGTATCACAATCAAGTCTCAGGCAGTCCGTATTATATATAACGCAAAGGATGGCGAAGAGTATATTTTTAATCTGATAGATACACCGGGACACGTGGATTTTAACTATGAGGTATCAAGGAGTCTTGCGGCATGTGACGGAGCTATACTTGTAGTGGATGCGGCCCAGGGCGTTGAGGCACAGACACTTGCAAATGTTTACCTTGCACTGGATCATGACCTGGATGTATTTCCTGTTATAAATAAGGTGGATCTGCCGAGTGCGCGCCCGGATGAGGTGGCACAGGAGATTGAGGATGTTATCGGTATTGAAGCTATGGATGCACCGCGTATTTCCGCAAAGACAGGACTCAATATAGAGGATGTGCTGGAGCAGATTGTAAAAAAGATTCCGGCACCAACAGGCGATAAAGATGCACCGCTTAAGGCACTTATATTTGATGCAACATATGATTCTTATAAGGGAGTCATTATTTTCTGCCGACTGAGAGAGGGCTCTGTAAAGGTAGGAGACACAATAAAGATGATGGCTACAGGTGCATCTGATGTGGTTACAGAGGTGGGTTATTTTGGCGCAGGCCAGTTTATACCATGCGATGAGCTTTCGACCGGTATGGTTGGATACATTGCGGCCAGCATCAAAAATGTCAGGGATACACGCGTGGGTGATACAGTTACACTCGTTGACAGACCGTGCGATGAGGCACTCCCGGGCTATAAGAAGGTCAACCCTATGGTTTACTGTGGTCTTTATCCTGCGGACAGTGCAAAGTATCCTGATTTAAGGGATGCGCTTGAAAAGCTGCAGGTCAATGACGCTTCATTACAGTTTGAGCCTGAGACCTCTCTGGCACTTGGCTTTGGCTTCAGATGCGGATTCCTTGGACTTTTACATCTGGAAATTATTCAGGAGAGACTGGAGAGAGAGTTTGATCTGGATCTCGTTACCACTGCACCTAGTGTTATTTACAAGATTCACAAGACAAGCGGTGAGGTGATAGATCTGACCAATCCTTCAAATATGCCGGATCCGTCTGAGATTGAGTATATGGAGGAGCCATACGTATCTGCAGAGATTATGGTCACAAGTGACTATGTCGGTGCGATTATGAAGCTGTGCCAGGAGAGACGAGGAGTCTATATCAGCATGGAATATATCGAAAAGACACGAGCTCTCATAAAGTACGACTTGCCATTAAATGAGATTATCTATGATTTCTTTGATGCTTTAAAGTCACGTTCGAGGGGTTATGCTTCGTTTGACTATGAGATGAAGGATTATGAGCGCTCAGAGCTTGTCAAGCTTGACATCTTAATCAATAAGGAAATGGTCGATGCACTTTCATTTATCGTATTCAAGGAGAGCGCATACGAAAGAGGCCGTAAGATGTGCGAGAAGCTTAAGGGTGAGATACCAAGGCATCTGTTTGAGATACCTATTCAGGCAGCAGTCGGTGGCAAGATTATAGCAAGAGAGACGGTTAAGGCGCTTCGAAAGGATGTACTTGCCAAGTGCTACGGTGGTGATATTTCACGTAAGAAGAAGCTGCTTGAGAAGCAGAAGGAAGGAAAGAAGAGGATGCGTCAGGTGGGCAATGTAGAGATACCACAGGAGGCATTCATGAGTGTGCTTAAGCTGGATGAGGAGTAATAGCACATATGAAGAATCTTGAGATTTATATTCATATACCATTTTGTGTGAGAAAATGTGAATATTGTGATTTTTTGTCATTTCCAGCAGATGATGATGCAAAGCTTCGTTATGTCAAGGGGCTTATGGCGGAAATGATATTTTACGGCCCGCTTATGAAGAACTATCAGGTGTCATCTGTCTATATCGGAGGAGGTACACCAAGCTCTATAGATGAGCAGTGGATTGCTGCTTTGATGGAGGGTGTGTTTGACTGCTTTAATGTGCTGCCTGATGCTGAGATATCCATAGAGTGCAATCCCGGTACGCTTAGCAGGGAAAAGCTTTTAGCATACATGGATGCGGGAATCAACCGCCTGTCCATAGGACTGCAGTCGGCAAATAATGATGAGCTTAAGCGGCTCGGGCGTATACATACCTTTGAACAGTTTGTGACGAATTACGAGTTAGCCAGAAACGTGGGCTTTAAAAATATCAATGTAGATTTGATGTATGGTCTGCCGGGACAGTCAGCGTCACAGTATATGGCTACAGTAAACAAGATCATAAGGCTTCATCCGGATCATATATCGGCGTATTCTCTTATAGTGGAAAAGGGCACTCCTTTCTATGAAAAGTACAAGTTTGACATGGTGCGCCAGGAGGCGGGCATGAGAACGGAGTTTCTGCCTAACGAGGACGAGTTATATGATATGGAAAAGGCGGGACAGAAGGCGTTTATGGATGCCGGCTACAGGCAGTATGAGACATCTAACTATGCTAAAAGAGGTATGGAGTGCCGCCATAATATAGGCTACTGGACCAGAGCTGACTATTTAGGACTTGGAATAGGAGCGGCATCGCTTATATCAAATGTCAGATATACCAATACATCCGATATGGATGAATATCTGTCGCGCTGCCGTCATATACATGATGTGGGTGATGATATATTTAAGGCCAATCTGCATGTGGCAGCTGATATTATAGACAAAAAGGGACAGATGGAGGAGTTTATGTTTCTTGGACTTCGTATGAATGAGGGGGTCACAAGAGAAGCCTTTGAGAGGGCATTTGGTATTTCGATAGATGCAATCTACAAGGATACGATAGACAGCTTGAAAAAACAGGAGCTGCTCGTGGTAAAGGACGGGCATATCTATTTATCGGAGAGAGGAAAGGATGTAGCCAATTACGTTATGGCACAGTTTTTGAGGGATTAACGGAGTACAAATTATGGATATGACTTTTAAGCTTCAGGTGTTTGAGGGACCGCTTGATCTGCTTTTATACCTGATAGAGAAAAATAAAGTAAATATTTATGATATCCCGATTGTCGAGATTACAGCGCAGTACATGGAGTATGTGGACCAGATGAAAAAGGATAACCTGGACACGCTCAGCGAGTTTCTCGTGATGGCAGCTACGCTCCTCGACATAAAGTCAAAGATGCTTCTCCCAAAGAAAGAGGAAGAAGAGCAGGAGCAGGAAGATCCAAGAGCAGAGCTTGTGCAGCAGCTGCTTGAGTACAAGATGTACAAGTGCATGGCAAATGAGCTTAAGGATCGCCAGCTGGATGCCGGCAAGGTGTGGTATAAGAAGAAGGACATACCTGATGAGGTCCTTGCATATGAGGAGCCTGTTAATCTTGAGGAGCTTGTCGGAGATATCCGTCTTTCTGATTTAAACAGAATCTTTCAAAGTATAATGAAGAGACAGGAAGAAAAGATAGATAAGGTCCGCTCGAAGTTTGGAAAGATTGAAAAGGAAGAGGTCTCCTTAGAGGAAAAGATGGAATATCTGACAGACTATGCTGCCTCACACAAGCACTTCAGCTTCAGAGGGCTGCTTACTGCATCGTCAAGCAAAGTGGAAGTCATAGTTACATTTCTTGCAATACTGGAGCTTATGAAGACCGGCAAATTAACTATCGTTCAGGAGCATATTTTTGATGATATCCGGATTGAGTCAAGGATTGCTGCATAAAGAGGGTTTGATGATATATGAATTATAAAGCTGCAATAGAGGCTATTTTATTTACCATGGGAGAATCCGTGGAGCTTGGAAGGATAGCCGATGCAATACAATTAAATGAAAAAGAAACAAAAAAGCTGCTTGACGAGCTGATTAAGGAGTATAGAAGCTCTTCAAATATAGGTATGAATATCATAGAGCTTGATGGGGCTTATCAGATGTGTACAAAGCCACAGATGTATGAATATCTCATCCGCATTGCAAAGCAGCCTAAGAAGAGGGTGCTTACGGATGTGCTTTTAGAGACTCTTTCAATCATAGCGTACAAGCAGCCTGTAACAAAGGCTGAAATAGAAAAAATCAGAGGTGTGTCAAGTGAACATGCCATAAGCAAGCTTGTCGAGTACAATCTGGTGCAGGAGCTTGGAAGGCTTGATGCTCCGGGAAGGCCGCTTTTGTTTGGAACCACAGAGGAATTTCTAAGGAGCTTTGGGGTTTCGTCTATCGACGAGCTGCCGGTACTAAGCCCTGTGCAGGTTGAAGAGTTTAAGCAGGAGGCAGAGGAAGAGATGCACGTGAAGCTTGATGTGTAGTGCAGGTGTATTGCGTAAGCTGCCATTTCATATAATATGGACATGCAAATAATCATATATATTACCGATGGAGGTAATTATATGATTATTTTTTTAAAAAAATATAAGTCGAAAATAGCTTTAATAGTTTTCATTTGTGTGTTGGTTTGTACTGTCAGCTGTTTGCTTGGTTTTAAGTCGCTGGAAAAGCAAAAAATGCCCGGTTTGGAAAAGAAAAGTGTGTTTATGGCAGCGGAAATGGGCGGTGAAATGGCGGCTGAAAATACAGACAAAGCCGTAAATGAGCCAAAGCTTCATGCTGTTTCAGCGGCATTATATGATGCGGATGACGAGACGTTTATATATGGCAGAAATATGAGAGACAGCATGGCAAATGCCAGCACCACGAAGCTTCTTACGTGTATTGTGGCACTTGAAAAAGCTGATATAAATGATACTGTTACGATTTCACAAAATGCCGCATCACAGCCTGCGGTCAAGCTTGGACTTGTGGCCGGGAATAGCTATAATATGAAGGATTTACTCTATGGCATGATGCTTGAGTCGTTCAATGACTGTGCCTATGCGATTGCGGAGCATGTGGGCGGCTCGACGGAGGGCTTTGCAAAGCTTATGAATGAAAAAGCAAATGAGATAGGGTGCCTTGGCACGTATTTTATTACACCAAACGGGCTGGATGCTGAGAATGATATAAGCTTTCACCACTCCACAGCGGGAGATTTGTGTGTTATAATGTCTTATTGTGCGTGGAAATCACCAAAATCAACACAGTTTCTTGAGATAACACAGACTATGCAGTACACATTTGAGACAAAGGAAGGTCAGATGGTTTTTAGCAATCACAACAGGCTCCTTAAGGAGACAGACTACTGCATATCGGGAAAGACCGGCTTTACCACAAAGGCAGGCTACTGTTATGTCGCAGCAGTTGAAAAGGATGGAAGGAGAATGTGCCTTTCTCTCTTGGGCTGTGGGTGGCCAAACAATAAAAACTATAAGTGGGCTGATGCAAAGAGTCTGGTGGAGTATGCGGTTTCAGATGCTGCCGAAGATTCTTACTGTGATGCTGCTTGTGTAACAACACAACAGACCGGTGATACACGAAACACAATTAACTTAAAATATATAGAAAATAACAAGAAGAATAAGAAAATTTGCAAGAATTTTCTCAAGAATTTTACAATTAATATAGGAAATTTTTTCTAAACAAAAATTAAGGTTAAAAATTTAACAAATTAGTTGAAAAAAATTTAGAAATAGTCTATTATCATACTAGCGAAAAATTTTATTTTTTTATAGATGGAGGATATAAAATGAGTAGTAACAATCAAAGCTTGGCAATGCAGCGTATTGCTAAGTTAGTCGACGAGAACAGTTTCATGGAAATTGGTTCTCTTGTGACAGCTCGCAGTACAGATTTTAACCTTACTGCAGCAAAAGCTCCTTCAGATGGTGTTATTATCGGACACGGTCTGATTGATGGAAATCTTGTATTTATCTACAGCCAGGATGCAACAGTTCTTAACGGAACAATCGGCGAGATGCATGCAAAGAAAATTGCTTCTGTATATGATATGGCCATGAAAATGGGCGCACCTGTTATCGGATTTATCGATTGCGGTGGTATCAGACTTCAGGAGTCAGTTGATGCTTTAGACGGATTTGGTCTTATCTACGCCAAGGAAGTTGCAGCAAGTGGCGTTATTCCACAGATTTGTGGTGTATTCGGTAATTGTGGTGGCGGACTTTCTGTAGTACCGGCTCTTTGTGATTTCGCTTATATCGAAGAGTCTAAGGGCAGAATGTTTGTTAATACTCCTGATGCAATAGAGGGTAACCGCGTTGAGAAATGCGATACAGCAGCAGCTTCATTCCAGAGTGAGAACAATGGATGTGTAGACGGAATTGGTTCAGAGGATGATATTATCGCTGATATCAGAGCTCTTGTCAGCATGCTTCCACTCAACAACGAGGGAGATGTATATACAGACTCATGTGAGGATGATCTCAACAGAGCATGTAACAGCATGGCTGATATGAAGGCTGATCCAAGATTCCTCTTATCAGAGCTTTCTGATGATCATGTATTCTTTGAGACAAAGAAAGACTTTGCCAAGAATATGGTAACAGGCTTTGTTAAATTAAACGGCATGACAGTCGGTGCAGTTGCAAACTGCAGCACAGTATATGATGCTGAGGGCAAGAAGGCAGAGGAGTTTGCACTTTCTCTTACTGCAAAGGGCTGCAACAAGGCAGCTGAGTTTGTATCATTCTGTGATGCTTTCTCAATTCCTGTACTTACACTTACAAATGTAAACGGATTCAAGAACTGCATGTGCTCTGAGAAGAAGCTTGCAAAGGCTCTTGCCAGAATGACATATGCATTCTCAAGTGCAACATGTCCTAAGGTTAACCTGATTACAGGAGAGGCTTACGGAAGCGCATATGTTGCAATGAACTCTAAGTCAATCGGAGCTGATATGGTTTATGCATACCCTGATGCAAAGATTGGTATGATGGATTCAAAGATTGCAGCTGAGATTATGTATCCGGGTGCTGATGCAAAGGAAATCGATGAGAAGGCAGCTGATTACGAGAAGCTTCAGTCTTCTGTTTCATCAGCAGCAGCCAGAGGATATGTAGACCTCATCATTGATCCGGCTGACACAAGAAAATATCTTGTAGGTGCTTTTGAGATGCTTTACACCAAATATGTAGATGCACCAGAGAAGAAACACGGAACTAAATAATAGAAAGGCGCATTTTGTTATGAAGAAAAAAATAACATATATCCTTAGCCTTCTTATGATTGTATGTATGCTTGGAGCATGTGGCTCTGACAATGCCGAAAAGACATACGGCGGATACACAACAGACGAGCTTCATACTGAGGCAACAGACAGCCTTAGCAATATCCAGAACTACATTGCACTCGTAGATAGTTGTGGCGGTTATGACAGCTATGAGAAGAGTGTCAAGGGAGTTGAGGAGAAGACAGGCATGACAGAGGGTGAGGTTGTTTACAACACACTCGGACAGTCGGGAGCAAGCGTTTCAATGAAAAATATCGACGCTGAGCTTGATGCCGTTTCATCATGGCTTGATCTGGTTGACAAATACGGAGACGTAAAGGATGCAACTGATGGCAAGGATTTTACAGTAACTAAGTCAGGTGGTACACTCACTACCGATATGACACTTACATTTGGCAAGCAGGATGTAACATACGAATTAGTATATGATTCGGTTACCATGGAGGTAACAGGTATCTCACTTACTCCTGTTCAGACAATGGGACAGAAGCTTGCTAAGGCAGGACAGAACACAGCAATTTCAATGAGTATTGTATTCTGTGTACTTATTCTTATCTCTCTTATCATTTACTGCTTCAAGTTTATTGCTCTTATCGGCAATAAGCCAAAGAAGGCAGAAGCTAAGAGCGAGCCTGAAAAGAAAGAGGCTGTTGTTGTTGCAGCAGCACCTGCTACAGACCTTACAGATGATACAGAGCTTGTAGCTGTTATCTCAGCAGCTATAGCAGCAAGCGAGGGTACTACAACAGAGGGCTTTGTAGTCCGTTCAATCAATAGAAGATAATTTAGGAGGACATTTGAGATGAAAAACTATACAATTACCGTTAACGGAAATGTTTACGATGTTACAGTAGAAGAGACAGGAAGCACACCTAGCACAGCAAGCGCACCTAGAAGAGCTGCAGCACCTGCTGCCGCTGCACCAAAGGCTGCTGCACCTGCAGGAGCAGGAAGCATCAAGGTTGAGGCCGGAGCTGCCGGAAAGGTATTTAAGCTCGAGGCTAAGGTTGGCGATGCAGTAAAGAAGGGTGATACACTTCTTATTCTTGAGATCATGAAGATGGAGACACCTGTTGTTGCACCACAGGATGGAACAGTAGCAAGCATTGATGTTGCTGTTGGTGATTCAGTAGAGTCAGGTGCATTACTTGCAACATTAAACTAATTCCAGGAGGTAAACTAATTTGAGTTACGTAGGTGAAACACTTTCAAACCTCCTACATCAGACTGCCTTTTTTAATCTGTCAGTCGGAAACTATGTTATGATTGCCGTAGCATGTGTATTCCTGTTTTTGGCTATTAAAAAAGGATTTGAGCCTTTACTTTTAGTACCTATTGCTTTTGGTATGCTCCTTGTTAATATCTATCCTGATATTATTGTAAGTCCGGAGCACTCAAGCAATGGAGTAGGTGGTTTACTTTATTATTTCTATACACTTGATGAGTGGTCAATTCTTCCTTCACTGATTTTCCTCGGTGTCGGAGCTATGACAGACTTTGGTCCGCTTATCGCAAACCCTATCAGCTTCTTACTCGGAGCTGCAGCACAGTTTGGTATTTTCGGAGCTTATTTCCTTGCAATCCTTCTCGGATTTAATGACAAGGCAGCAGCGGCCGTATCTATCATCGGTGGAGCTGACGGACCTACATCTATTTTCCTTGCCGGAAAATTAGGTCAGACAGGTCTGATGGGACCTATCGCCGTGGCAGCGTACTCGTACATGGCATTAGTACCTATCATCCAGCCGCCAATTATGAAATTATTTACTACAAAGAAAGAGCGTGCAATCAAGATGCAGAACCTTCGTCCTGTAAGCAAGCTTGAGAGAATTCTCTTCCCTGTAGTAGTTACTATCGTTGTTTGTACACTGCTTCCAACTACAGCACCACTCGTTGGTATGCTCATGCTTGGAAACCTTTTCCGTGAGTCTGGTGTAGTACGTCAGCTTCAGGAGACAGCAAGCAACGCCCTTATGTACATTGTAGTTATCTTACTCGGTACATCAGTAGGTGCTTCTACAAGCGCAGAGTCATTCCTTAATATGAGCACAATCAAGATCGTTATCCTTGGTCTTATTGCATTCATGGTGGGAACTGCTGCCGGAGTACTTTTTGGAAAGCTTTTATGCTTCCTTACAAAAGGCAAGATCAATCCACTTATCGGTTCAGCCGGTGTATCCGCTGTTCCTATGGCTGCCCGTGTATCTCAGAAGGTCGGTGCAGAAGAGGATCCAACAAACTTCCTTCTTATGCATGCTATGGGACCTAACGTAGCCGGTGTTATTGGAACTGCCGTAGCGGCCGGATGCTTCATGGCTATATTCGGTATTTAGATTTAATTAAGGAGGATTAATCATGTCAGAAGTGGTAAAGAAACCATTAAAAATAACAGAAACTGTTCTTCGTGATGCACATCAGTCACTGATTGCAACCAGAATGACAACAGAGCAGATGCTTCCAATCGTTGACAAAATGGACAAGGTTGGATACAACGCAGTAGAGTGCTGGGGTGGTGCAACATTTGATGCCTGCCTTAGATTCTTAAAGGAAGATCCATGGGATCGTCTCAGAAAATTAAGAGACGGCTTCAAAAATACAAAGCTCCAGATGCTTTTCCGTGGACAGAATATCTTAGGATATCGTCCATATGCAGATGATGTTGTTGAGTATTTCGTACAGAAGTCAATCGCAAACGGAATCGATATCATCCGTATTTTCGACTGCTTAAATGATATCAGAAACTTACAGACAGCAGTTACAGCATGTAACAAGGAAAAGGGACATGCCCAGGTAGCTCTTTCATACACACTTGGAGATGCTTACACACTTGACTACTGGATGGATATGGCAAAGAGAGTTGAGGACATGGGTGCTGACTCACTTTGTATCAAGGATATGGCCGGTCTTTTAGTTCCTGCAAAGGCTACAGAGCTTGTTCAGGCTTTAAAGGATTCTACAAGCCTTCCTGTCGAGCTTCATACACATTACACATCAGGTGTTGCTTCAATGACATACATGAAGGCTGTTGAGGCCGGAGTTGATATCATTGACACAGCTATGTCACCATTCGCTCTTGGAACAAGCCAGCCTGCAACAGAGGTTATGGTTGAGGCATTCAAGGGCACAGAGTTTGATACAGGTCTTGATCTTAATCTCTTAAGTGAGATTGCTGATTACTTCAGACCAATGAGAGAGGAAGCTTTAGCTTCAGGTCTCATGAACCCAAAGGTACTCGGAGTAAATATCAATACTCTCCGTTATCAGGTTCCTGGAGGAATGCTTTCAAACCTTATCTCACAGCTCAAGGAGCAGGGCAAAGAGGACAAGTACGAGGAGGTTCTCGCAGAGGTACCTCGTGTGCGTAAAGACCTCGGTGAGCCACCACTTGTAACTCCTTCTTCACAGATCGTTGGTACACAGGCTGTATTTAACGTACTCATGGGCGAGAGATACAAGGTTGCTACTAAGGAGACTAAGGATATCCTTCTTGGTAAGTATGGTCAGACAGTTAAGCCTTTCAACCCAGAGGTTGTTGACAAGGTTCTTGGTGATGATAAGAAGAATGCCATCACATGTCGTCCGGCAGATCTTCTTGAGCCAGAGCTTGACAAGATTGAGGCTGAGATGAAGCAGTGGAAACAGCAGGATGAGGATGTTCTTTCTTATGCTCTCTTCCCACAGGTTGCTACTGATTTCTTCAAGTACAGACAGGCACAGCAGACAGGTGTTGATGCTAAGGCCGCTGATACTGAGAATAAGGCTTATCCTGTATAGTATTTAAAAATATAATTCATGCTTTTGAATTTCAAGCAGGTCCGGCATTGCCGGGCCTGTTTTTTTATATTATGTGGATAGGGGAACTTACGAGTATATTCTATGGCAAAAACAAAAAATATAAATTCGCTCTTTCATATAGAGGAAAAAAGTGATAATATTTTAAGGTATGAAAAAATCGCTGCAGGTCACACAAATATGTGAAGCACAGCCATAAACGGGAAAGCTCAGGAGTATATGATGTCAAATACTAACGACTTACTTAACAGGATAAATGCTAAATACAGTACGATGAGCAAGGGGCACAAGCTGCTTGCTACATACATAACCGATAATTATGATAAGGCTGTCTTTCTGACAGCGGCTAAGATGGGCGAGACGGTAGGAATTTCTGAGTCTACGGTTGTCAGGTTCGCTACATCGCTTGGATATAAGGGATATCCCGATTTTCAGAAGGCACTTGAGGAGCTTGTAAGGAACAAGCTCAATTCGGTTCAGCGAATGGAGGTCACATATGGGCGTATCAGCCAGTCACAGATTCTTGAGACTGTACTGCAGTCTGATCGTGACAAGATTAAGACCACTCTGGAAAAAATTGATGCGGATGCATTTGATCTGGCGGTAGATACTATTTTACAGTCAAGGAAAATTTATATTGTCGGAATCAGAAGCTGTGCACCTCTTGCTAGTTTTCTTGCGTTTTATATGAATCTGATGTTTGAGGATGTGTGTCTGCTTACGACAAACAGCTCGAGCGAGCTTTTTGAGCAGATGGTGCGCATTGGCAAGGAGGATGTGATTATCGGCATCAGCTTTCCGCGTTACTCTATGCGTACACTTAAGGCACTGGAATTTGCCAACAACAGGAGTGCAAAGGTTATCACTATCACAGACAGCATTCATTCACCGATGAATCTGTATTCTTCATGCAATCTGATTGCCGACAGTGATATGGCTTCTATAGTTGATTCACTTGTTGCTCCGCTTTCTGTCATCAATGCCCTGATTGTGGCTCTTTGCATGAAAAAGCAGAGTATTGTCGCAAAGACACTGACAGAGCTTGAGGATATATGGAATGAGTATCAGGTGTACGAGAATGATGAGATTGATTACATTGATGACTCTATAAAGGTACATTACGCAAAGCTGGGGGATTCACAGGATGAGTAAGAATATTATTGTGGTAGGAGGCGGAGCCGCCGGAATGCTTGCGGCGTATTTTGCTGCAGAAGCAGGGAATAAGGTTACGCTTCTTGAAAAAAATGAAAAGCTTGGGAAGAAAATATATATAACCGGAAAAGGCAGATGCAATCTGACCAATGCGTGCGATGTTGAGGAGCTTTTTTTAAATGTAAAGAGCAACAGCAAGTTTTTGTACAGCGCTTTTTATGGCTTTGACAACAGCCAGGTGATAGCTTTTTTTGAGAGTCATGGCATGCCTGTAAAGGTGGAACGTGGCAATCGTGTATTTCCGGTATCTGATAAGTCGTCGGATGTGATTTTTGCTTTACAGAGAGCTTTGAAGGAAAAGAAAGTGGAGGTATTGCTTCATACTGAGGTATCGAAGCTGTGCTATGAGAAAATCACTGATACTAGGGCAGATGAGGAAGCTAGTGATAAAAAGCCTGAATTAAAAATAACAGGTGTCATATTAAAGGATGGCACCACAATGGCTGCTGATGCAGTTATTGTGGCCACAGGAGGGCTTTCATATCCGTCTACAGGCTCTACAGGTGACGGCTACAAAATGGCAGAGGATGCAGGTCATACTGTGACAGAGTGCACACCATCGCTTGTGCCATTTAATGTAAAGGAAGAGTGGGTAAAGAGTCTTCAGGGGCTTTCGCTTAAAAATACGGCTATTTCCATATATAGTGGCAAAAAGAAGCTGTATGAGGATTTTGGAGAGATGCTTTTTACGCATTTCGGGGTCAGCGGTCCTATGATTTTGTCTGCGAGTGCATCAATTAAGCAAAGCCTTATTAAGCAGCCTCTTGACATGTATATTGATTTGAAGCCGGCTCTCACACAGGAGGCCTTGGACAAGAGGATTCTCAGGGAGTTTGAGGAGGCAAAAAACAAGCAGTTTAAGAATTCGATAAACAAGCTTTTGCCTGCAAAAATGATTTCGGTGATAATTGAGCTTTCAGGCATTGACCCGGATAAGAAGGTCAATGAGATATCGAAAGAGGAAAGAAACAGACTTCTTATGCTTTTTAAGAAGCTGCCTGTCACTCTTAATGGTCCAAGAGGATATAATGAAGCTATTATCACAAAGGGCGGCATAAAGGTGAAGGAAATCAATCCATCCACTATGGAGTCGAAGCTTGTGAATGGCCTCTACTTTGCCGGCGAGGTGCTGGATCTGGATGCATATACGGGAGGTTTCAATCTGCAGATAGCATGGTCCACAGGATATCTGGCAGGAACAAGTGCAGCGGTTTGATGATTTGGAAAACTATTTTGAGATACTTATAATAACAGTTATTTATGTGCATAGTGAATTGAGCAGCTGGGATTTTAATAAAAATGATGAACAAAAATATTTTAAGGAGAAATTATGAGATACAATATAGCAATTGACGGACCGGCAGGAGCCGGAAAAAGCACTATAGCAAAGAGACTTGCAAAGGAACTTGGCGCAATTTATGTCGATACAGGTGCCATGTACCGTGCCATGGCATACTATTTTATCCAAAAGGGTGTGGACAAGGATGATATTGACACCATCACAAAGCTGTGTAAGGATGTTGAGGTTTCAATCAGCTATGAAAATGGTGAACAGCAGGTTATCTTAAATGGTGAGAATATCACAGGCTTTATAAGACAAGAGGCTGTCGGCAATATGGCATCAGCAACAAGTGTTTATCCTGTAGTTAGAGAAAAGCTTGTTGAGCTTCAAAGACAGCTCGCTGCCAGAGAGAATGTGGTGATGGATGGAAGAGATATAGGAACTGTTGTGCTTCCTGATGCCAATGTCAAGATATTTTTAACAGCAAGCTCTAAAGTACGTGCAAAGAGACGCTTCGATGAGCTTACTGCAAAGGGTGAGAAATGCGATATTGATGCAATTGAGAAGGATATTATAGAGAGAGACCACAGGGATATGACAAGAGAGACATCACCTTTGAAGCAGGCGGATGATGCCGTGCTGCTTGATTCGTCTGATATGACAATCGATGAGGTGGTAGATAGAATGAAACAGCTTGTGAAAGAGGCATAGCGTATGGGAGAGCTTACTATTGCAAAGAGCGCCGGCTTTTGTTTTGGAGTGACGAGAGCAGTAAATATGGTCTATGAGGCAATTGAAAAGGAAAATGTGCCTATATACACCTATGGCCCGATTATTCACAATGACGAGGTCGTAAAGGATATGGAAAAAAATGGCGTAACCGTCATAAACGATCTCGATGAGCTTTCTTCTCATGAAAAGGGTGTGATGATTATCCGTTCACACGGTATAAGCAAGGCTGAGTATGACAGGATAAAAAACTGTGGCTTTGAGGTGCTTAATGCAACCTGTCCTTTTGTATCAAAAATTCACAGATATGTGGAGGATTACAGCTCAAAGGGCTATGATATTATAATTGTCGGCAGTCCAAAGCACCCTGAGGTGTGTGGAATAAAGGGCTGGGCAGACGAAAAATGCCATGTAACCATAATAAATTCGCCTGAGGATGCCGAAAATTACATGAAAAATAGTACAAAAAAACTATGCATAGTGTCACAAACGACATTTAACTACAATAAATTTCAAGATATAGTTGAAATTATTGCAAAAAAAGGTTATGATATAACTGTTTTAAATACAATCTGTAATGCTACAGAGGTCAGACAGACCGAAGCAAGAAAGGTAGCACAGTGCTCAGATGTCATGATTGTCATAGGCGACAGGCACAGCTCCAATACACAGAAGCTATTTGAAATATGTAAAAACGAATGCAAAAATACTTACTATATACAGACAAGTGACGAAATGGATTATACACAAATCAGGTCCAACAATAACGTAGGTATTACAGCAGGGGCTTCAACCCCAAATAATATCATTGAGGAGGTTTCAAAGAATGTCAGAAATGAGCTTTGAACAAATGCTGGAAGAATCTTTTAAAACTATAAGAAATGGAGAAGTGGTAGAAGGTACCGTTATTGATGTTAAACCTGACGAGATTTTCTTAAATATTGGATACAAATCAGACGGAATTATTACTAGAAACGAGTACACAAATGAGCCGAACGTAGATCTTACTACTGTTGTAAAGGTTGGCGACAAGATGGAAGCCAAGGTAGTTAAGCTTAACGATGGCGAGGGCCAGGTTATCCTTTCTTACAAGCGCCTTCAGGCAGAGAAGGGCAGCAAGCGTCTTGAGGAGGCTTTTGAGAACCAGGAAGTATTAAAGGCAAAAGTTACACAGGTATTAGCCGGTGGTGTATGTGTCAGTGTTGATGAGACAAGAGTATTCATCCCTGCAAGCCTTGTATCAGATACTTATGAGAAGGATCTCAACAAGTTCAAGGATCAGGAGATTGAGTTTATCATCACAGAGTTCGATCCAAGAAAGAGACGTATTATCGGAAATAGAAAGGTATTACTCGTTGAGCAGAAGGCTAAACAGCAGGAAGAGCTTCTTGCAAATCTTCACGTTGGCGATGTAATCGAAGGAACAGTTAAGAATGTTACAGATTTCGGTGCATTCATCGATCTTGGCGGAGTAGACGGATTACTTCATATCTCAGAGATGTCTTGGGGCAGAGTAGAGAACCCTAAGAAGGTATTCACTGTTGGACAGACTGTAAGAGTATTTGTTAAGAACATCAATGGTTCTAAGATTGCTCTTTCAATGAAGTTTGATGACGAGAATCCATGGAATGGTGCAACAGAGAAATTTGCTCCTGGCAATATCGTAAAGGGCAAAGTAGCCAGAATGACAGATTTTGGTGCATTCATCGAGCTTGCTCCTGGTGTTGACGCACTTCTTCATGTTTCACAGATTTCAAAGGATCATGTTGAGAAGCCATCAGATGTTCTCAAGATTGGTCAGGAGGTTGAGGCTAAGGTTGTTGAGTTCAATGAGGACGATAAGAAAATCAGCTTAAGCATGAAGGCTCTTCTTGATTCAGAGGATGATGGAGCAGATGTTGCAGATGTAAATATTGACGAGGTTGCTTCTGATAACGAGTAGTTTTTGATTTTAAGGCTGTCATATATGATTATATGGCAGCTTTTATTTGTATCAGGTGGCACATATTGGAGGATTGTGATGTTTGATCATTATGAATGGTTTAAAAAGGAAGTGTACAGGCTGACGCAGATAGATCTCAATTATTATAAAGAAAAGCAGATGCGCAGGCGTATTGATACTCTTGCGAGAAAAAATGGGGCTGATTCTTATGAGACATACATTGAGATGATTTCTGCAGATAAGGCTAAGTTTAAACAGTTTATCAATTTTATCACTATCAATGTATCTGAGTTCTACAGGAATCCTGATCAGTGGAGTTTTTTGGACAGAGAGGTCATTCCTGAGATATTAAAGAACAATACAGGGACGATTAAGATATGGAGCGCGGCATGCTCAACAGGGGACGAGCCGTATTCGCTTGCCATGGCTTTTTCAAAGCATGTTCCACTGTCTCGTATAAAGATACTGGCTACAGATATTGACGATCAGGTGATTGCGAGTGCTAAAGCCGGGCTTTACAGCGCAAAGTCTGTAGAAAATGTGCCGGCTGACCTGAAGAAGAAGTACTTTACCCAGGTGGAGGGCTCATACAAGATATCTGATGATATCAAGCGATGTGTTACATTTAAGGAGCACAATCTGTTGAAGGATTCATATCCAAAGGATTACGATCTTATCCTGTGCAGGAATGTGGTGATTTATTTTACCGATGATGCGAAGGATATGATATACAAAAATTTCTTCAATACTTTAAAATCCAAGGGAATACTGTTTATAGGCAGTACTGAGCAGATAACTACATATCGTGAGCTCGGCTTTGAGAGATTAAGCAGTTTCTATTTCAGCAAGCCATGATATCTTATCAGAGGTTAAACAGATGGTCTGTTATATGTTTTACATATGACAGTACCATCTGTTTTGAATTTATGAAATCGTCAGTCAGCATGAAATAGCTGTACTTATCCTTTATATCGAATCGAAACTCGGGCTTCATGAAGTCAGAGTACTGTCTGATGAAGGTACCGGTTTTGCGCACATAGCAGTTGTACGCCTTGCATTTTTCGCGGTATTCGTGGTCGACATATGCTGCGACACTCTTGTGTATGGCCATGTCCTCCTTTGGAAGATAGTAGTAGTTTTTGTAATCGCTGTAGAAATGGCGCATTTCCCCCTCGAATATCTCTGCACGCACATAGCTTTTTGTAGTGCCGATGGCCAGATAGATGTCATTGTCATGGAAGCTTACAGATTTTGGAACGGAGAATTTATTTTCAAATGATATGATAAGCTCATTCATCAGACTGCCGTCGTAAGCTGTATATGGGTTTATAGATACACCGGTGATATCTGCAATGCCATGTATGCATTCTTTATACGAAAGTATACTAAGGAGCTTTGTCATGCCAAGGACATCCTCGTAGTTGTGTGTCAAAAGTAGGGATAACTTTTCATCGTCCTTTTGGGCAAGATATTCATAATAAACGTTTATGAGCTCACCACCGGAATATTTATCCTCCCTATCTATACCAAGAAATGCTTCGATGCTTTTTTGCTTGTAGTTTTCGAGGCACAAAAGAGGCTTTATCGGGGAAAGCTCCTTAAAGATATCGAATATCTGCACATTACAGAAAGGGTCTTCCTGCTTATATTTCTTGTATTTATTCTTTAAAAATGGTATATCAAAACCGACGCCATTGAAGGATATGATAGTGCTGCAACCGGACAAACTTCCTGCGAAGGCTTCAATTACAGCTGCTTCGTCATCGACAGATTCGGCAAAATACTGGTCTATTACAATACGGTTTTTGATGCGCCTTGCACAGCCTATCATGTAGACAATCGCTTTCACCGGTGAAAAGCCTGTTGTCTCAATATCAAAGAACATAGTGCTTTCTTTAAATATGCTGTCTGAAAAATTATCGGTTTTTATGTAAATTTCTTCATTGTGAAATATTTTCATTTTTAGATTCCTGCCTTGAATGTCATTTGTATAAACATTATAACATAAAGTATTAAAAAAAGTACATAATATACTATTTAACTAAAAATCATAAGTGGTATAATAGGAATAGTAATGTGCAATAGGATTTCCACGTTATTAATCTAAAAGAAAGAGGGGCACAAAAATGGGTCATAAAACGTTTGTTGGCGGTGTTCATCCATATGATGGCAAAGAGCTGTCTAAGGATTCACCAATTAAAGAAGTTTTGCCCAAGGGCGACATGGTATATCCGGTTTCGCAGCATATCGGCGCACCGGCTAAGCCTGTTGTTGCCGTAGGTGACACTGTGTTGAAGGGACAGATGATAGCAGAGGCCGGTGGCTTTGTTTCATCACCTATCTATTCATCAGTGTCAGGAAAAGTTAAGGCTATTGAGAAGCGACGTGTGGCGGTCGGCGATATGGTTGACAGTATTGTTATCGAAAATGATGGCATGTTTACTGAGACAACATATAAGAGCGTCGAGGATGTCACTGCGCTTTCAAAGGAAGAAATCATCGAGAAGGTCAAGAATGCGGGAGTTGTCGGCATGGGCGGTGCCGGTTTCCCTACACATGTAAAGCTTTCTCCAAAGGAGCCGGACAAGATTGAGTATATTATCGCAAACTGCGCTGAGTGTGAGCCTTACCTCACATCTGACTACAGACGTATGCTTGAGAATCCTGAGGAATTAATTGGCGGCATGAAGATCATACTTCAGCTTTTTGACAATGCAAAGGGTATTCTTGGTATAGAGGATAATAAGCCTGACTGTATCGAAAAGCTCACAGAGCTCACGAAGGACGAGCCGCGTATTGAGGTCTGCCCGCTTATGACAAAGTACCCACAGGGCGGTGAGAGACAGCTCATCTATGCTACAACCGGCAGAGCCATCAATTCTAAGATGCTCCCTGCTGATGCAGGCTGTATCGTTGATAATGTAGAGACAATCATTGCGGTATACAATGCTGTAAAGAATGGACAGCCAGTCCTTAAGCGTATTTCAACAGTTACAGGAGATGCTGTGAAGAATCCTTCCAATATATTATACAGCATCGGTACCTCATATCAGGAGCTGGTTGATGCTGCAGGTGGCTTTAAGAGCCAGCCGGAGAAGATTATATCAGGCGGTCCTATGATGGGCTTTGCCATGTTTAGTCTTGATATCCCTACTACAAAGACCTCTTCATCAATACTGTGCTTCACACATGATGAGGTGGCAGCATTTGAGCCACAGGCCTGCATTAACTGCGGTCGTTGCGTTGAGGCATGTCCTGAGCAGCTCATTCCAAGCCGTCTTGCGAAGTTTGGTTTGCGTGGACAGATGGATGAGTTTGAGAAGTGGCACGGACTTGAGTGTATTGAGTGTGGAAGCTGTTCATTTGCATGTCCGTCAAGAAGACAGGTGGCTCAGCCTATTAAGACAATGAAGAAGCTTGTTCTCGCTGAAAAGAGAAAACAGGCCAGCAAAAAATAAAGAAAGAGGTGGATTAAAGTGAGTGATTTATTTCATGTTTCATCATCACCACATGTACGTGCCAAGGATTCCACTGACAGAATAATGCTTTATGTCATTATAGCATTACTCCCGGCAAGTCTTTTTGGTATTTACAATTTTGGATTTAGAGCACTTTTTATCATTCTGCTTACCATCGCATCGTGTGTGGCATCAGAATGGGTGTTTGACTACATAGTTAAGAAAAAGAGCACAATTACCGACCTTAGTGCGGTTGTTACAGGACTGCTTTTAGCACTAAACCTTCCGGTTGCACTTCCATGGTGGGAGGCTGTACTCGGTGGAGTATTTGCAATCATCATTGTCAAGTGTATGTTCGGAGGACTCGGACAGAACTTTATGAACCCGGCACTTGGTGGAAGATGCTTCCTTCTCATCGCATTTGCGGCTGACATGACTAATTTCAATGTCACAAGAAACGGTGTGGATGTATACTCAGGAGCAACACCACTTGCGCTCATCAAAAATGAGGGGCTTTCAAGTGTCAATGTAAGGGATATGCTTATAGGAAATACTGCAGGAACTATTGGTGAGACATCAGTTATAGCTATTTTAATAGGTGCTATCATCATGATTTTACTTGGAGTCATTGATTTAAAGATTCCTGCATCCTACATTATTACATTTGCTGTTTTCATGTTCCTTTTCGGAGCACAGCAGTTTGATATCAACTATGTTGTTGCAGAGCTCTGCGGTGGCGGACTGATGCTCGGTGCATTTTTCATGGCGACCGATTATGTCACAAGCCCGATTACGCCGATGGGCAAGATAATATTCGGTATCTGCTGTGGTATATTGACAGGAGTATTCCGTTGCTTCGGTGCCAATGCAGAGGGTGTTTCCTTTGCTATCATCTTAAGCAACTGCCTTGTTCCTATTATTGAGAAGGTTTCTATCCCAAGAGCCTTTGGTATGGTAAAGGAGGCAAAGAAGAATGAATAAACGTATTGTACATGACGCTTTGATTTTAACTGCCTTTACTCTGGTGCTTGGTTTTATTCTTGCCCTGGTTCAGGGAATCACGGCAGAGCCTATCGACAAGGCCAATAAAGCAGCAGCACAGAAAGCATATCAGGCAGTATTTTCGGATGCAAAATCATTTGAGAAATATGATTATGATGCTGATGAAGCTGATAAGCTTGTATCTGATGCGGGCTACAAGGATACAATCGATGATATTGAGACTGCCCTTGATTCAAACAAGGAGACATTAGGCTATGTCATCACAGTTACAGCCAAGGATGGTAGCCAGGGAAGTATCACATTCTCTGTAGGTATCAAGAATGATGGTACTGTAAACGGTTACTCGATCACAAGCATCAGTGAGACTCCGGGACTTGGAATGAAGGCCGAGGAGGCTGATTTCTACAAGCAGTTTGAGAACAAGAAAGTAGACAAGTTCGACGTTGTAAAGACCACACCTTCAAAGGATGATGAGATTGAGGCCATCACAGGCTCAACCATCACATCAAAGGCTATGGCCAACGGCTGCAACGCAGCTATTACTTACTTCCAGAATAAATTACAGGGAGGTGCCAACTAATGAACAAATATGTAGAGCGTTTATATAATGGTATCATTAAGGAAAATCCTACCTTTGTACTTATGCTTGGTATGTGTCCTACACTGGCTGTTACATCCAGTGCGGTAAACGGACTTGGAATGGGACTTTCCACCACGGTGGTACTTATATGTTCAAACCTTTTGATTTCACTTTTCAGAAAAGTGATTCCTAACGGAGTGCGTATGCCGGCATATATCGTCATAGTTGCATCTCTTGTTACAGTAGTACAGTTTTTGATGCAGGCTTATCTGCCTAGCCTTTCAGCAGCACTTGGTGTATACATCCCACTTATCGTGGTTAACTGTATTATCCTCGGACGTGCCGAGAGCTATGCTTCAAAGAATCCGCCTGTAGAGTCTATCTTTGATGGAATGGGAATGGGACTTGGATTTACCATGGGTCTTACAATTATCGGACTTATCCGTGAAATTTTAGGTGCAGGAACATTCTTCAACATCAAGATTTTCGGTGACTGGTTTACACCAATCACAATCTTTATTATGGCACCGGGAGCTTTCCTCGTACTTGGCTTCCTCGTTGCAGGCATGAATATCATCCGTAAAAAGATGGAAGCAAAGGGTACACCTCTTGCAGAGCCGGCAGGCTGCCTTTCAGGAGACTGTGCACATTGTGGAGCATCATGTCCATCAGCAAAAGCAGCACAGGCCGCTGTTGCGCCTAACACTACAGAAGGAGGGGATAAATAATGGGTACATTAGGTCATTTACTGCTCATTGCAGTAGCATATGCAATAGTTAACAACGTAGTACTTAGCCAGTTCCTTGGTATCTGTCCTTTCCTCGGCGTATCAAAGAACACAAAAACTGCTGCAGGAATGGGTGGTGCGGTAATTTTCGTTATCACAATCGCCACATTCGTTACACAGCTTATTTACAATTTTATACTGTATCCGCTTAATCTGTCATATTTACAGACTATCGTGTTCATTCTTGTAATTGCAGCACTTGTTCAGTTTGTAGAGATGTTCTTAAAGAAACAGATGCCGCCTCTTTACAAGGCACTCGGTGTGTATCTGCCTCTTATCACAACAAACTGTGCCGTACTCGGTGTAGCACTTAACAGTGTAACAAAGGGCTACAATATCTTAGAGAGTGTAGTTTACGGCTTTGCCACAGCTTTTGGTTTCTTTATTGCCATCGTGCTTATGGCAGGTGTTCGTGAGAAGATTGAGTATAATGATATTCCAAAGCCTTTCCAGGGAACAGCCATCGTGCTTCTTACAGCATGTCTTATGGCTATCGCCTTTATGGGATTCTCAGGAATGGTTTCTGTATAGGATTGGAGGAAAAGTGATATGAATGTTACTGCGATTATTATTGCAGCTTTAGTTGTTGGAGCTGTCGGTATAATTCTTGGATTTTTCCTCGGTATTTCAGGAGAAAAATTCAAAGTAGAGGTTGACCCTAGAGAGGAAGCAATACTTGAGGTGCTTCCGGGCAACAACTGTGGTGGCTGTGGATATGCCGGATGCTCCGGACTTGCTGCCGCCATCGTAAAGGGAGAGGCACCGGTAGGACAGTGTCCTGTAGGTGGAGACCCTGTTGCAGCAAAAGTCAGCGAGATTATGGGTGTAAAGGTTGAGGCCGGAGTAAAGAAGGTCGCATTTGTTAAGTGCGCCGGCACCTGTGACAAAGCAAATACAGACTACGACTACACAGGAGTAGAGGATTGTGTTGCCATGTCATTTGTACCGGGCGGCGGACCTAAGTCATGTAATTATGGCTGTCTTGGCTATGGAAGCTGTGTGAAGGCATGTCCTTTTGATTCAATCCATGTGGTTGACGGAGTTGCATGCGTTAATCCGCTTACATGCAAGGCCTGCGGCAAGTGCGTAGAGGCTTGTCCAAAGCACCTCATCGAGCTTATTCCATATGACACAAAGCATGTTGTAAAGTGCAGCTCAAAGGACAAGGGCAAGGATGTCATGAAGGCATGCTCGGTTGGATGTATCGGCTGTCATCTGTGCGAGAAGAACTGTCCGTCAGATGCTGTCCATGTAGTAGACAATGTAGCTTATATTGATCAGGAGAAATGTACAGGCTGCGGAATCTGCGCAGAGAAGTGTCCAAAGAAGATTATTCTGTAATGAATAAAAGCTGTCACATATCATTATGATATGTGGCAGCTTTTTTATAAGCTTGCAGCTATTCTTTGCTTACGTTATATTCATCTGATGTCGTGATAATACTATAATCATCTGTCACAAATATTGCCTCAACACCGGAAAGGGAATTTATAAGCTCCTTTGCTTTATCAATGCCAAGAGCAAAGCATGTGGTGCTTAAGGCATCTCCGTCGCAGGAGGAGTCGCTTATGATGGTGACAGAGTATAGATTGTTTTTGACGGGATAGCCGGTTGTGGTGTCCAGTATATGGTGATATAGCTTGCCGTCTACTCTGTAGTACCGCTCGTAGATGCCGGAGGTGACGACGGATTTGTCCTTGATTTTGACAGTGCATATGGGCTCACCGCTCTCGTCGAAGGGCTTTTGTATGCCGACTGTATAATCACTTCCATCGGATTTTTCACCGACAGTGAGGACATTGCCACCCAGGTTTATGATGCCGGAGGTGATTTTTTTGGACTGTAAATAAGCCTTCATCTTATCGGCGATAAAGCCCTTTGCGATTCCACCAAGGTCAAGCTTTGCTTTTGAATCGGTTAGCATCACATCGTTTCCGTTAATCTGTATATTGCGGTAATTTACATGTGACAGCTCGCTTTGTATCTGCGCATCAGACGGAACGACTGATGCATCTACCTCATTATCTTTAGAGTCGGTATTTTCAGCTATTTCGGAAAAATTCCACAAATCAGACAGCTTTCCTATAGTGATATCAAACCTGCCGTCACTTGTGTCGCCGTATTCCATGCCCTTTTTTATGAGCTCAAGTGTATCATCGCTTACTGTGACATAATCTTTGCCGGCAGCATCATTTATTTTGCTCACCTCTGAGTAACTAACTGTGTTTGACAGCATATCCTCATATTTCTTTGCCATATCAAAGCAGTCGTCTATGTATTTCTCGTCGGTAGTGCCATAAAGCGTAATCTGTATTATCGTATCAAAGTAGAAGCCCTGTTTGGAAACCTTCTGCTGAGCCTTGGGCTTTAATTCACATGCAGACAGGCTTCCTGTTATTGTGGCAAGCACCAAAAGGACAGGGACAAGATGTTTTAGTTTATTTTTCATAGTGCATCCTTTATTAATTTCCTGGTTGTAAATTATTTATAGTTAAAGCTTAAATAGTAAAAGCATAAATATAATAACACAGAATAAAAAAATGAGACAGTAGTAAAAATGATTTTGTATTTTGCATGAATATATGGTAAAGTAGTAAATGTATGCGTAATGTAGTTATGTATGCATTTAGACTTACAATAGGAAAGATGATAGAAATGAGTTTTTTAGACAATTATAAAAGAGTGGTAATAAAGATAGGTTCATCGACGCTGACACATGCAGAGACGGGAAGCCTCAATTTTTCAAAGATGGAGCGTCTGGTGCGCTCGATATGTGATTACAGAAACAGCGGTATGGATGTGTGCCTCGTAAGCTCCGGCGCCATCGCGGTTGGACGTGATGTGATAGGCATAAAGGAGCGCCCGAGCGACATTTCAATAAAGCAGGCATGCGCCGCAGTGGGACAGGGCAGGCTTATGATGACATATCAGAAGCTTTTTTCCGAGTATAATCAGAATTCCGGACAGGTGCTCATGACAAAAAATACCATAGTCAATCCTGTTTCCAGACGCAATGTTATGAATACATTTGATGAGCTTTTTGATCTGAACGTGGTGCCTATTGTCAATGAAAATGATACGGTAAGCACATACGAGATGCAGTTTGGTGACAATGATACGCTGTCTGCTATAGTTACATCAATCACGAAGGCTGATCTGCTCATACTGCTATCTGATATAGACGGACTGTATTCCGATGATCCTCATGACAATCCGGATGCAAAGCTTATCAGAGAGGTTGATACGCTTGACAGGAAAATACTTGGCATGGCAAAGTCATCAACCGGCAGCGATGTCGGAACCGGCGGCATGGCGACAAAGCTTACAGCGGCAAAGATTGCCACATATTCCGGTGCCGATATGATTATCGCAAACGGCGGCAATATGGGGATTTTATATGACATTATGAATGACAGATATACAGGAACACTTTTCCACAGGGCAAAGGATGCAGAGTTTGTGCTTGCGGATTATATACAAAGAGAGATGGCACCTACATCTACAGGCGGCCAGTAATCAGCTATAAATTTGAAATCAGGAGAGTGCTATGACACAGGAAAAAATACAGCGAATCAATGAGCTTTACAGAAAGTCACAGGCAGAGGGACTTTCTGAGGCAGAGAAAAAGGAGCAGGATCTTTTGCGCAAGGAGTATATAGCAAACGTGAAGAAGAATTTAAGAAACCAGCTCAACAATATCGATATGGTAAACGATGACGGTTCGGTTGAGAATCTCGGCGAGAAATATGGAAACAAAAAAAGAAATTCGTAGCAGGCTTAAAAAGCAAAGAGACCTTCTGTGTGCTGATGAGTGCCACAACATGAGTCATGACATTTATAAAAGACTCATGGTATCAGAGCTTGACAGAGATTATGACAACATACTTTTGTATTCAGCTATCAGAAATGAAGTGAATACTGATGAGTATTTTACCTATTTAATAAACAAGGCAAAAAGGATATATTATCCGAGGGTTTCGGGCAATACAATGTCATTTTACAGGGTAAGAAGCCTTGATGAGCTTAATTGTGGTTCTTTTAATATTAAAGAGCCTGATATGACGAAGGAGTATACGCAGGCGGATGGCAGGGCGCTTATGATAGTGCCGGGGCTTGCATTTTCGGATACCGGCTACAGAATCGGCTATGGAAAGGGCTTTTATGACAGATATTTATCGTCTTTTACAAAAAGAGATACTGTCATGGCAGTTGGAGTGGGCTACGATTTCCAGTTACTTAGCAGCATGACGTATGAAGATGAATATGACGTACCCTTAGATGGGGTGATAACAGATAAGAGAGAGGTGTTTATTGATGAATGATTTAGAAAAAATTTGTGCGGATGCATATGAGGCCAGAGTAAAGATAGGAACACTGGATACTGATATCAAGAATAAGGTATTAAACGATGCAGCGGACAATCTGCTTAAGGCAGAAAAAGAAATCCTTGAGGCAAACAAAAGGGATGTGGCCACAGCAGAGGAAAATATGAAGGCAAAGAGCATGATTGACAGGCTCTCGCTTGACCATGACAGGCTCCTTGGCATGGCTGACGGACTCAGACAGATAGCAAAGCTTGCAGACCCTATTGGGGAAGTGATGTCTATGGCAAAGCGTCCTAATGGCCTTATTATCGGAAAAAGAAGAGTTGCAATCGGTGTTGTTGGCATTATCTTTGAGGCGCGCCCAAATGTCACATCAGATGCCTTTGGTCTGTGCTTTAAGACAGGCAACTGTGTCATATTGAAGGGTGGAAGTGATGCGATAAATACCAATATCGCAATAGTTAAGGCACTAAAAAAGGCTTTAACGGATAATTTGGTTTCTGATGCTGCACTTGCACTTATTGAGTCAACAGACAGAGAGACAACAAATGCGTTTATGAAGATGGATCAGTATGTGGATGTGCTCATACCAAGAGGTGGTGCAGGACTCATCCAGAATGTTGTCAAAAATGCTACAATTCCTGTCATCCAGACCGGTACAGGCAACTGCCATGTATATGTGGACAAGGATGCTGACTTTGACATGGCTGTTAATATTATTAACAATGCAAAGACACAAAGAATCAGTGTCTGCAATGCATGTGAGTCGATTGTAGTACACAGTGCCATAGCAGAGGAGTTTCTGCCAAAGCTGTACGATAAGCTAAGAGAGCATCATGTACAGCTGCGTTGTGATGAAAGAGCACAGGCAATTCTTGCCGGAAGAGACGATGTGACAGAGGCCACTGCCGATGACTGGGGTATGGAGTATCTTGATTACATCATGTCGGTAAAGATTGTTGACAGTATTGATGAGGCAATCGAGCATATCAACAGATACAACACATCACATTCAGAGGCAATC
>OGTL01000418.1_pt1 | contig 43798 bp, 41 predicted proteins | sample 1553601 | NCBI WGS metagenome assembly OGTL01 (sample SAMEA2580112, study PRJEB22360) | human gut metagenome | biome: human gut; feature: human-associated habitat; material: faeces | place: Denmark | collected 2008/2010 | reverse complement strand
TTCTTTTATCAGAGCAGCCTCAGCTTGTCCTTGTTCACGACCTGCTTGAGCAACAAAGGGACGAATTTTTGCTTCCACCGTATTATAGTTAAAATCTTTTAAAATATTCATTGTTTTTTCAGAGGGAAGAACCAGGCTGGTTTCTGTCCCTTTTTTCTCTAATTGAGCGAGTAAGTCTTCTAATTTATATGGAACATCGACAGGCAGTCCAGTTGAAAGAACAAGCATCTTGTCGGCATCAGCAACGACATCTGGATTTTCCATTGAAAAAGAACCACCATCAAAAAAATGTTTTCCATTGATTTCAACTGAAGGCCAGACGCCTTGAAGGGCTCCACTTGCTTGTAAAGCCACTAGAATATCAACATTTGAATTTTCATCAAAAACTTGACGCTCAATATCCTCAATACTGGTTGCAACGATTCGTAATTTGCTGTTCCAGCGGCTCGACCTGAACCATAACGTTCTTTAAGCATAGCTAATCGTTCCTCCTTAGAGATAAAAGGTTGGGTTTTCTTAGAAATTTCAGCTTCCGCCGCAATCCAGTCTTTGGCTGAATGAGAATTTTTAGCAATGTTTTCAAATGTTTTGAAAAGCTCTCCCATTTTTTCATCGGAGATGGGAGTGATTTCACTAATCTCTTTTTCAATCTGTTCCTTCCAGATTAAATCCCAATCTTTATCTGAGCTAACAATTACGCTTGCTTGTGAACCAGCAGAAGTTCCAACAAAAATATCGGCCTCTCTAATGGGCAGCCCAGCTTCTTCTAGACCTCTAAGATATCCAAGTTCCCAAGCGATACCAAAATGTCCGCCACCGCCTAATACAACCGCTCTTTTTAAATTATTTGTCATTTTTCTTCTTTTCCTCTTCATAAATTTGATTTGCATTTTGAGTCATTTGATTCAATACTTTAAATGCAATTGCTTTTTCTTGGGGATCAATTCCGTCTGATAGCAAGTTTTCTCTCTCTTTTGTCATTTCTTCAATTTGAGTTTGGATGTCTCTTGCTTTTTGAGTCAATGAGACACGATAAACGCGTTTATCTTTTTCATCGCGGACTCTGCTAACGTATTCTTTTTCAATCAGGCCTTTAATTGCTCGATGAACACTAGATTTATCGATACTTAAATCATCAGTAATTTGTTCTTGGCTTTGATTGTCTTTGATATATAAAGAAATCAAACAAAGCAATTGAATATAATTGATGTCAAAAGGCACTAAGCGTTTTGTGAAATAAATATAACCTCTTCTATAAATTTCAGAAGAAAGCTTCCCAATAAATTGGATTCCTTGATATTCATATTGATTGTCTTCCATAAATTCCTCCGTCGAATATAATATATCCCAAATTAGTTGTCTTGTCAACTAATTTTCATGGAAAATAAAAATACTTTTATAATGAAGTCTATTGAACCATGCTTAGATACTGTGCTATAATGGTTCTATGAAATTTAAAGCAGTGATTTTTGATATGGATGGTGTTCTTGTTGACACCGAACGTTATTATTTACAAAGAAGAGAAGAATTTTTTGGTGGTCATGGAATTTCTATTAGCCACTTGACGCCTAGTGATTTTATTGGTGGAAATATGAAAGATATTTGGCCACGAATTTTGCAAGGGTCTTTTGATGAAGAAAAAGCGAGTGAATTGCAAGAAGACTATGAGCAATTCAAAGAAAATCATCCGATGCCTTATGCAGAACTTTTATTTTCTGATGTGCCTGATATTTTAGAATTTTTGCGTCATAAAGAAGTAAAAATTGCACTTGCTTCAAGTTCGTCAATGTTTGATATCAAACAAATGTTAGATATTCATCAATTGAATTCTTATTTTGAAGTAGTGGTTTCAGGAAATGACTTTAAACAAACGAAACCAAATCCAGAAATTTATCAATCAACAATGAAGAAATTGGGTGTAACACCTTCTGAAACATTAATTATTGAGGATTCTGAAAAAGGAATTCAAGCTGGAGAAGCAGCTGGTGCGACCGTTTGGGCAATTGAAGACAAACGCTTTGGCATGAATCAAGAGAAGGCTGACTTAAAGGTAGATTCACTGACAGCTATTCAAAAATTACTGACAGAATCATCACTAAAGATGATAAAGGCTTAATAAACATTTTAAAAGAAAAAATCACTGACAAATCGGTGATTCTTTAAGTTTTTTCTGTCCTATGTTAAAATAGAGGAATATAGGAGTAATATTATGAATTTTGTCCGTCGGTTTTCACCGCTTGCTATTATTATCATAATGGTTATTGTTCAAATCATTGAGACTGTTGTTGTTCATGTTTCAGCAACACGTTGGTCAATTTGGATTTATTTGTTGATTTTGAACATAGCGATTACACTCATTTTACTATCACAAACTCAAAACTATCAATTGCGTCGTCAAGATTTTATTCGTAAAATTAATGATGAAGCAGAAAATTCGCTCAATGCTACCTTGGATAATATGCCAATTGGGGTCATCCGTTTTAATAGTGAAACCTTTGAACCTGAATGGTTTAATCCATTCATTGATATGATTTTTAAGGGAAATGACAAAGTTATCAATCGTGACGATATTAAAAAGATATTGAAAAATGCGAGCGATGACCAATATATCACCCTTGGTAAGCAAAAATATGTCGCAGAACTTGATTCTGATAAGAATCTTATTTATTTAATTGATGCCACAAAAGAAGTTGCTTTTAAATCAGAATTTAATGACAGTCGTGCGGTTATTGGTGCGATTTCTGTTGACAATTATGATGATGCTACAGATTTAATTACTGACAGTGGTCGAACAGCCATTAATAGTTTTATCGCTTCATTTTTAGAAGAATTTGCTGACAAATACGGAGTTTATCTTCGCCGTATTAATAGCAGTCGCCATTATTTTTTCTGTGATTATCGTATTCTTGAAAAAATGATTAACGATAAATTTTCTGTTCTAAAAGAATTTCGAGAACTTTCATCTCAAAAAGAAATTCCTTTGACTCTTTCAGTTGGTGTGGCTTATGGTTGGAATGATTTTCCAGTTATTGGTAAAGTTGCTCTAAATAATCTTGAATTAGCCCAAGTCCGTGGTGGAGATCAAGTTGTACTGAGAGAAAATACTCCTCAAGCTCGTCCTGTTTATTTCGGCGGTAATTCCGAAAGTAGAACGCAAAAAAGCAGAACAAGAGCACGGGCCATTTCAACAGCACTTCGGACAATTATTGCCGAAGCAGAAGATGTCTTTATTGTAGGACATCGCTTTACAGATATGGATGCGCTTGGAGCAGCAGTGGCTATGAAGGCATTTGCTAATATGTCTGGAAAAGAAGCCTTTGTCGTTTATGATCCTGAACAGTTATTGCCAGATGTTGAGCGTGCAATTAATAAAATGAATGAGTCTTCTGATGGTTTTACGCATATTGTCCAGTTAGAAACTGCCCAAAAACTGAAGAAAAAAGATTCATTACTTATCATGGTTGACCATTCAAAAACAAGTCAAACCTTAAATCTTGAATTCTATAAATCATTTGAGAAATTAGTAGTCATTGACCACCACAGACGTGATGATGATTTCCCAGAACATGCACTTCTGTCATATATTGAATCATCAGCAAGCTCTGCTAGTGAATTAACTGTCGAAATTCTTCAATTCCATGATAACAATCAAAGAAAAATGTCAACCATTGAAGCTAGTATTGTTCTTGCGGGTATTGAATTAGACACTAAAAACTTTACAAAAACAACGACCGAAAGAACATTTGAAGCAGCAGCTTATCTACGCTCTCGTGGAGCTGATAACGATTTAATTAAAATGATTATGGCTACTGACTTTGATAAATATAAGAAGGCCAATGAAATTGTTCTTAATGCAAAAATGGTTTTACCAGGAATTGCTTTAGGAGTTGGACTTAAACATCAAAAATATGATAATATAGCAACAGCAAAAGCTGCTGACACTCTCCTAGATATGGCAGGGATTACTGCTGCATTTGCAATTACACAACATACTAATGGCTATATTTCTATTTCTGCTCGTTCTCGAAATGGTTTTAATGTTCAAACGATTATGGAGCAAATGGGTGGGGGTGGACATTTTAATAATGCTGCAACCCAAATATATGAAAAATATATCGATGAAGTGCAAGAAGATTTAATTGAAATACTAAAAGAAAGAGAAAACGAAAAATGAAAGTTGTATTCTTAGAAGACGTTAAAGGACAAGGAAAAAAAGGTCAAATTAAAGAAGTCCCAACAGGTTATGCTCAAAACTTTTTAATTAAGAAAAATTTGGCAAAAGTTGCTACAGCAGCTGCTCTTTCTGAAGTGAAAGGTCAAGCCAAAGCTAAGGAAAAAGAAGAAGCAGAACTTTTAGCAGAAGCAAAAGCCCTTAAAGAAGTTCTTGAAAAAGAAGACACTGTTGTTGAAATCAAAATGAAAGTTGGACAAACAGGTCACACTTTTGGTGCTGTAGATAAAGCAGATATCGCAAAAGCCCTTAAAAGTCAATTTAATCTCAAGTTAGATAAACGCAAAATTCAATTGATTAACAAAATTCAAGCTTTGGGAACAAAAGATGTACCAGTTAAACTTCACCGTGATGTGACAGCCGTGGTTAAAGTCAAAATTAGCGAGGCCTAAACTAAATGCCCGAAATTGATTTAATAAAAGCCCCGCCTCAAGACCTAGCTGCTGAGCAGGCCGTTCTTGGGGCTGTTTTTTTAGATAGCGAACGCTTAGTCGAAATTAAAGAATTTTTAAGTTCAGATGATTTCTATAAAAATGCTCACAAGATAATTTTTCGGACAATGGAAAAATTATCTGATGCTCGTGAAGCAATTGACGTCTTAACCATTCGTTCACATCTTGAAAATCAAGGGGAGCTGGAGGCAATTGGGGGGATTGCTTATATTGCAGAACTTGCCACCGCAACCCCCACCGCAGCAAATGCGGCCTATTATGCCAAGATTGTTGCTGAAAAATCATTACTCCGCCAACTGATAAATCGTCTAACTGAATCAGTCGAAAAAGCTTATGAACAAGATTCACCAGCGGACGATATTTTAGCTCAAGCAGAAAAAAGTTTAATTGACGTCCAACAAGGACGTAATACAAATGGCTTTAAGAAAATTTCTGATGTCCTAGCGATTCATATGGATGACCTTGAGCAAAAAGCTCAACAAAAGTCTAATATTACAGGTATCGCAACAGGTTATCCCGCTTTAGATAACATGACAACAGGTCTTCATGAAGAAGAATTGATTATTCTTGCGGCTCGTCCAGCGGTTGGTAAAACAGCTTTTGCCTTAAATATTGCTCAAAATATTGGGACAAAGCAAGACCGGACAGTTGCAATTTTCTCTCTTGAAATGGGGGCAGAAAGTCTTGTCAGCCGGATGATTGCTGCCGAAGGTTCAATTGATTCACACAGCTTACGTACTGGACAATTAAATGACCAAGAATGGAATGATTATTTCATGGCAACAGGGACTTTGTCAAGAGCAAGTATTTATATTGATGACACACCAGGGATAAAGATTTCTGAAATTCGGGCGCGTTCAAGAAAAATAGCCCAAGAAACAGGAAATCTTGGTTTGATTGTTATTGACTACTTACAATTGATTTCTGGAACTGGTCGAGAAAATCGTCAACAAGAAGTTTCTGAAATTTCTCGTCAGTTAAAAATTTTAGCTAAAGAATTAAAAGTTCCTGTTATTGCCCTTTCACAGCTCTCACGTGGAGTGGAACAACGTCAAGATAAACGACCAGTTTTGTCTGATATCCGTGAATCTGGGTCAATCGAGCAAGATGCCGATATTGTCGCATTTCTTTATCGAGATGACTATTATGAACGTGGAACTGGTGAAGATGAAGACGGTGAAGAGATTCTGGAAGATAATAAAGTTGAAGTTATTATTGAAAAAAACCGTTCAGGAAGCCGTGGAACAGTCGAATTACTCTTTATTAAAGAGCATAATAAATTCGCAAGTATTGATAACCGATATGGCGACTAGATTTTTTTGACTAATTCGTGTTATAATATGAGTAATTGTCTAATTCTCTTTATTAATAAAAATGAACGATAAAGAATACATTATAAAATTTGATTCTTTTAATCAAAAAAGAGAGATATAATCAAGGATAAAATTAGATTTATAAGGTAAGCGTTCGGAGAAATCCGACTTTTACGTCTTATTTGGAGGAAAAAATGGATAACCAAAATCAAGAAATAGGAAAAATCGTTGACATTCGTGAAAAAGTTCAAGCACACTTGGGTGAAACGATTGAAATTACTTCACAATTTGGTCGTAAACGCGAAAATCGTCATAAAGTGAACTTGATTGAAGCCTATGCAACACATTTCATTATTGAAAATATTCCGGCTCGTGGTCCTAAAACAACTGAGTCATATCAATATGCTGACATTTTGACTCAAACTATTTTAATTCACTATCCAAACGCATAAGTTTGAGGAATAAAGTAAATGGTTCAAATAATGATTAATGGATTTTTAAAGGAAAGGAGGAGATAAGGATGATGAAAGCCGATTGGGATATGACGCCTGTTAAAGGTGGCTCTGGCAATGCATTTTTTGGGAAAAGTGATCAGGAACGCGTTTTTATTAAAAAAAACGGCAGTCCATTTTTGCCGAGTATTTATCTTGAGGGAATCACGCCAAAAGTCTTATGGACAAAACGTACGGCTGAAGGCGATACCTTATCTGCTCAACCTTGGATTGACGGTCATACACTAAGTCCTGAGGATATGGAAGACCGCCAAATTAATCATATTTTAGCACATTTGCATGACTCAAAAAAATTGGTTGAATCTTATAAGAAGTTGGGAAGTCAAATTATTCTTCCTGAACAATTATTAGAGGATTGTGTCCAAAATACTGAGGCTTTACGAACAAATCATTTTTTGTCAGGAATCATTGAAGAAATGCGTCAACAAGTTCCCGAAATCAAAAATGAAGAGGTCGTAGTCGTTCATGGCGATGTCAATCATAAAAATTGGTTAGTGGATGATAATTCAGGAAAAATTTATTTAGTAGATTGGGATACCGTCTTTTTATCAGATTCAATGGTTGATATGGCACATGTTTTATCACATTATATTAAACCAAATAACTGGTCTTTGTGGTTGATGACATCTGGTGTTAGACCTCGTTCAGATATTATGGATAAAGTGGCTTGGTATGGAAAACTTTCTTTTCTTCGCCAAATCTCTGAATATCTTTCTAGAGGAAAAATGAAAGAAGTGAATCAAGAAATCTTGGGACTTCGTAAATTTTGTGAATTATTTTAGTAAAAATAGGCTAGGGTTTGGACCTTCCTATTTTTTGGCTTATAATTGAATAATAAAAATAAAGAAATAGAAGATCACTTTTGCTGATTTTCTATCAAAAATTAAAAAATTGAGGTAAAAATGCGCGTCAGAAATCGTAAAGGGGCAGGCGAAATGCTTGCTGAAAACGCACATATCGTAGTTGAAAATCCAGCGGACTTTAAAGGACGTTGGTCAGAACGTTTTGGAAATGATCATCCGATTCATATTGAAGTGGGTTGTGGAAAAGGAGCTTTCATCACAGGAATGGCAGCTCTTCATCCAGAAATAAATTACATTGCAATTGATATGCAATTATCAGTTTTATCTTATGCTTTAGATAAAGCAATTGAAGCAGATTTGCCAAACGTACAAATGATGCTTGTTGATGGAGCTGCTTTGAGTGAATATTTTGCTGATGGTGAAATTGACCAAGTCTATTTGAACTTTTCTGACCCTTGGCCAAAAGGACGTCATGAAAAACGTCGTTTGACTTATAAATCTTTTCTTGCAACTTATGAAAAGATTTTACGTCCTGAAGGTGAAATTCATTTCAAAACTGATAATCGTGGATTGTTTGAATATTCTTTAGTTTCTTTAGCTAACTATGGCATGGAACTTAAAAAAGTTTGGTTAGATTTACACCAAGACGAAGAATTTGCACCTCAAAATGTAATGACCGAGTATGAGCAAAAATTCTCACAAAAAGGTCAAGTAATTTATAGATTAGAAGCAAAATTTTTGCCTAAGAAGTAAATAAGTTGCTTTCTGTCATTAAAACTAATGAAAAAAATTATTGACAGAATAAGAAAGTCTAAACCAATTTGCTGTCAGTAAATTTAATAAGAATTTATTATCTATTAAGGAGAATAAAATGAGATGTCCAAAGTGTTCTTCTGAAGAATCAAAAGTTGTTGATTCAAGACAAGCCGAAGATGCTATTCGCCGTCGTCGTGTTTGTGAATCATGTGGTTTTCGCTTCACAACCTTTGAACGTATCGAAGAAATGCCCCTTTTAGTCATCAAAAAAGATGACAAACGTGAACCCTTTAATCGTGAAAAAATTGTTCGTGGTTTAGTTCGTTCAGCATACAAACGCCCAGTATCAAGTGAAGATATTGAAACAACAGTTGTAAATGTTGAAAGAAAAATTCGTCAACTAGACAGTAATGAAGTTGAATCAGATGTCATTGGTGAATTTGTGATGCAAGAACTAGCTGAATTGGATGATATCACCTATATCAGATTTGCCAGCGTCTATCGTTCATTCAAAGATGTCAGTGAATTAGAAGAGCTCCTTAAAAATATTACCAAAAAATAAATCCGTCAGTAAAAAGCGACTGAATAGGGAGCATTTTATCGGCAGATAAAAGAAAGATCAGCTCGCTGAACTTTCTGTCAGTAAAAAGCGACTGAATAGAGAGCATTTTATCGGCAAATAAAAGAAAGATCAGCTTGCTAAACTTTCTGTCAGTAAAAAGTGACTGAATAAGGAGCATTTTATCGGCAAATAAAAGAAAGAACAGCTTGCTGAACTTTCTGTCAGTAAAAAGTGAGGAAAAAAATGAGAGCAGGAGATTCATTTACAATGCTTAATCGAGGAAAGACCAGCTTTGACGCTGAGGCTTTTCGTCTGCTCTATTTACCAATCATTGGCACGGATGCCTTTGCGCTTTATCAGTTAATGCTAAGCTTCTCTACTGGAAGAATTTCTCACTTTTTGGAATATCTAAATCTCGGCCTCAATCCTTTTATTGAAGCATTAGATAAATTATCTGGCTTATCATTAGTTCGCGTTTATGATGATCATACCAGTCTTTATTTTGAAGTGAAAAGTCCGCTAAATTTTGAAAATTTTCTAGCAGATGATTTTTATAGACAACTTTTGATTTCAAGAATTGGTGAAAACCGAGTAGCTGCTTTAGCTAAAAGAATGGAACCGAAAGGAAAAGAAGTTTCCAAGAAATTTCATGAAGTTTATAAAGTTAGTTTTGACTCACAAGCTCAACAAAACCCTTCAAATACAAATGAACGTTTTGATATGGGGGCCTTTAAAAGTATTATGGAACGTCAAGGCTATCATTTAAACAATGAAAATCAAGACTCCTTAACGCTCTATTCACTAGCAGAAAAATTTGAACTCAATTGGTACGAATTATTCAAGCAAGCAGAAAAAACAGCCAATGCTGATAAAACTTTGAACATGAATAATTTGATGAGAAGTCTTTCAGGAGCTAGCCAACCGCAACCAGCACTTTCAGCTTTTCCTAAAGCATTTGCCGATTTGATTGTCATCAGTAAATCTCATGAACCAGATAATTTCATCCGACAGATAAAAGCGCAAGCTGGAGGCTTTGTCAGTTCGGAAGAACATAAGCTTTTAACTAATTTAAGTCGCCAAAATTTGCCAGCAGAAGTCCAAAATATTTTGATTCACTATGTTTTAGTACAGCAAAAAAATGCGTCGTTAAATCCAAATTTTGTAAATGCATTAGCCAACGACTGGATGAGAAATGAAGTATTTACAGCTGAAACAGCGGTAAAACGAATTTTGGAACGAGAAGAATTAGCTGCTGCTAAAGCAAAAACTGGAGCTGAAAAACGACCAATGAAAATCAAAAAAGAAGCACCAAAATGGTCAAATCCAGATTATGAAAATAAGACAAGCCAAGAAGAACTTGCAAAACTTGAGAAAATAAGGCTTGACTCTCTCAAAAAACTGAAAGGAGAGCAAAATTAATGGAATCTATCGGAGACATCTTAGGAAAACGTCAAGACATCCGTGAAAATTTTGAAAAATTAGTCGCAGAAGTATTAAAAAATGCTTATGTGCAAGCTTTTATTGCCCAACATCAAATGACTTCTGACGAAATTCAACGCTCTTACTCCAAGTTTTATGAATACGTTCGTGAGCATGAAAAATTTGAAAAAGGTGAAAAACGGGCAGCTGATGGTTATGAACCTGTTTTAATCATGAATCACGGCTATGCTGATGTTTCATATCAAGCGACAAATGAATTGGCGCAGCAACAAGCAGCTCAAAACCTTTTGCGACGTGTGAATATTATTGGACTTCCAAAAGATTTAAAACAAGTCACTTTGGCAGATATTGCCCTTGATGATGTTCAAAGAATCAAACCATACCAAGCCCTAGTTGATTTTATTACTAATTTTCCCAAGAAAAAAGGACTTTATCTTTATGGAGATTTTGGTGTTGGGAAATCTTTCATGCTTGCGGCAATGGCAAACGAATTAGCCAAAAAAGGAATTTCAACCACGCTCCTTCATTATCCCACTTTCATTTCTGATTTAGATTTTGACAATGCCAAAGTCTGGGTCAATGAAATAAAAGCCAGCCAAGTTTTAGTTTTGGATGATATTGGGGCAGAGCAAAACAACGCTTGGGTTCGTGACAGTATTTTACAAGTCATTTTACAACATCGCATGCAAGAAAATCTCCCGACTTTCTTCACTTCAAATTTAAGAATGGAAGAATTAGAACAGCATTTAGCCGAAACCAAGCGAGCTGATGAAATTTGGCCAGCAAAACGTGTTATGGAACGCGTGAAATATTTGGCAGAAGAAATGCGATTAGAGGGGACGAATAGACGTCATGACTGAAACAAATGAAACGATTGATTTAATGATGAATCACACTTCGGTCAGAAATTTTACAGAAGAAGCAATTGAGCCTAAAGATTTGGAAAAAATCTTAAAAGCTGCTCAAATGGCATCAACATGGAAAAATTTCCAATCATATTCTGTGATTGTTGTAGAATCACAAGCTCAAAAAGATGCGATTTATGAATTTCAACCACAAAAATCAATCAAAAATTGTGCAGCATATTTAGTTTTTGTTGGCGATTTAAATCGTGCTCAAAAGGCAGTCGAATTGCATCAAGGCAATTTCCAACCGCAAGGAATTGAAAGCTTATTGATTACATCAGTTGATGCCGCAACAGCTGGACAAAATGCGCTTCTTGCAGCGGAATCTTTAGGCTACAACGGGGTGATGGTTGGCTTAATTCGGGACCAATCCTCAGAAATTTCTAAAGTCTTGAACTTGCCAGATTATACTTATCCTATTTTTGGCATTGCACTCGGTAAAGCCGCACGTTTGAACAAAGTAAAACCACGTCTTCCTTTGGAAGCAACAGCTTTTAAAGAAAAATATGTTGAGCAAACGTCTGAAACCATTGAAAAATATGACCAAGTTCAAGAAGAATATGCTGGAAATAGACGCTTAAACAAATGGTCTGAACGGATTGTTGACCAGTGGGGCCAACCAGAAATTTCAGCTTCAACAGAAAATTTAAAGGCGAAAAAATTACTGTGAAATTAAAGAAAATCTTAGAACCGAAACTTCCAGCCACCTATCAAGTAGCCACAAGTCAAGATTTTATTGATGGAGAAATTTATCAAGCAGAATTTATAGATAAAACTTTGACAATCAATCAAAGAACTATTTTTTCAGGTTGTTCTTTCAAAAACACAACCTTTGAATTTACTGACAATACGATCAGTGAATTTACAGATTGCCTTTTTGAAAAATGTGATTTTTCCAATTTAAACTTCAATAAAATTGGCATTTATCGCTCAATCTTTAAATCCTGCAAATTGCTAGGAACTGATTTTACTGAAAGTCACTTACAAGACCTTCAGTTTACAGAAAATCTAATGACGTATGCAAATTTTTCAGGTTCTACCTTAAAGTCAGTCCGCTTTTTAGAAAATGAAGCTAAAGAAACCTTCTTTACTGCCTGTAATTTTAAGAATGTGGAGCTTTTAAAAAATCAATTAGAAGCAGCAAATTTTTGGGAAACAGCACTTGCAGGAATTGATTTTTCTACGAATCAATTTGAACGCATGGAAGTTACACCTCAACTCGCTAAAAATATGAAGATAAGTCTTAGTCAAGCCCCATTTTTTACTAGCCTGTTTGGCATTGAAATTATCTAAAATGAACCTCGAAACCCAAATCTAAAATTATATAGTCTATGGATTACAAACTTCTTCACTATTATAATTTTTTATCCAATAAGTAAACAAAGAAAGAAATAAAAATATGAGCTTACCTACAGTAGCCATCGTTGGCCGTCCAAATGTCGGAAAATCAACGATATTCAACCGTATTGCAGGAGAACGCATCTCAATTGTCGAAGACATTCCAGGTGTAACTCGTGACCGTATCTATGCCACAGGAGAATGGTTAACCCGTAAATTCAATATCATCGATACAGGTGGGATTGAACTTTCAGACGAACCTTTCATGACTGAAATTCGTGCGCAAGCTGAAATTGCCATGACCGAAGCAGATGTTATCATCGCTGTTGTTGACGGAGAAACAGGTATTACAGATGCCGATGAAGCCGTTGCTAATATTCTTTATCGTACAGACAAACCAGTTATTCTTGTTGTCAATAAAGTCGATAACCCAGAACGTCGAATGGAAATCTTTGATTTCTACTCACTTGGACTTGGCGATCCTTATCCTGTTTCAGCCGTTCACGGGATTGGGACAGGGGATGTCCTTGATGCAATCGTTCAAAATCTTCCTAATGAAATTGAAGAAGAAAATGAGAATGTCATCAAGTTCAGCTTGATTGGCCGCCCAAACGTTGGGAAATCATCTCTTATTAATGCTATTCTTGGCGAAGACCGCGTAATTGCAAGTCCAATTGCAGGAACAACTCGTGATGCGATTGACACACACTTTGTCGATTCTGAAGACCAAGAATTTGTCATGATTGATACCGCCGGAATGCGTAAATCAGGAAAAATTTACGAAAATACTGAAAAATACTCAGTCATGCGTGCCATGCGTGCCATTGACCGTTCAGGTATCGTTTTGATGGTGATTAACGCTGAGGAAGGAATTCGCGAATATGATATGCGTATCGCTGGATTTGCTCACGAAGCTGGTAAAGGAATTTTGATTGTTGTCAATAAATGGGATACCCTTGAGAAAGATAACGATACAATGAAAAACTTTGAATTAGAAATTCGGACAAAGTTCAAATTCCTTGATTATGCACCAATCGTTTATGTATCTGCTAAGACAGGACAACGTCTGAATAAACTCCCAGATATGATTAAAGAAATTCATCATGCACAAAACTTACGTATTTCAAGTTCTGTTTTGAATGATGTCATTATGGATGCTGTAGCGATTAATCCAACTCCGACGGACAAAGGAAAACGTTTGAAGATTTTCTATGCAACACAAGTAGCGATTAAACCACCAACTTTTGTTGTTTTTGTCAATGAAGAAGAACTCATGCACTTCTCATATCTTCGTTTCCTTGAAAATCAAATCCGTAAAGCCTTTGTTTTTGAAGGAACACCAGTTCATTTGATTGCACGTAAACGTAAATAAAAAAATTCACTGATTTTATCAGTGTTTTTTTATGCAAAATAATTGAAAAAAATTTAAATTTGAAATATACTATTAAAAAAATTAATTTAATTGAAAGAAGATTAAATGGTATATTTTAAATACGGGAAAGCCTTCCATGACCTTAGAATTCAACATGGGTTTTCGCTTTCAGCCTTTGAAGAACTGGGGATTGCAAAGTCAACCCTCTCCAATTTTGAAAATGGTAAAAGCATGCTCTCTTTTGACCGACTTGACTTTGCACTTCAAAAAATGAATGTTTCTCCATTAGACTATAGTTTAATGATTAATAATGGCGAGCAGGATAATTATATTTCGATTTTTGATGAGATTGAACAATCTTATTATCAAAGAGATATTAAGCATCTCCAAGAAATTTATCAAGGAAATAAAAAGGGGAGTAAAGAACAAAAACTAATAGCATATTCAGCCAAAGGACTTTATCAACATCTACTTCCTGAAGAAATTGATGAACTTGAAGATTATCTTAAAGGAGTACAGTTTTGGGGACTATTTGAACTTTCAATTCTTGCAAATATCGGAGATAAACTCAATGATACTTTAATTGATAATGTTTTAAAAGATTTTCTATATAATAAAGCATACTATGAGAATGATCTATATTATCGAGTGCTCATCTATCGTTTTCTCTATAAAGTAATTCTCAACTATGTTGATATTGGGGAAAAAGAAAAAGCTCAAGAAATTCTTGAAATTTCCGAGCAGTATTTTATGCCTGGAGATGTGATGAGTCGCGTTATTATCAATTATGCTCAATCATTTTACTGTTATTATTATATTGATGAAAAAAAGGGGAAGAATCAATTGCAAGATACACTAAGATTTTTGAAGAAAATCGGTGCCATAGACTTTCGTAATACCTTAAAGATGCAATATGACAAGAGAATAACAAAGAAAATTCGTTCTGAATAATGAACGTTTTTTTTTTTTTTGTTTTGGAGTCTTAAAAATACGCATGGTTAAGCCATTTTTTTGAAAGGATTTTCAAAAAATATTTTGATTTTTAAAAAATTAAGTACAATTACAAAACCCAAAAGTGCCAGTTATATCTATTTAAGAAATATTTATGTAATGTTATAATGTATTTGTAAACAAGAGGAAGAGAAGGAGGAAACAATGAAAAATAAAAAAAATATCCTAGTAAGTTTAGTCAGTCTTTCAGTTTTAATAAATGCAACTCATACCGTTCATGCAGATTCTGCAAATTTTTCAGTCACACCCAAAATAGGTGAAAATCAAGTTGGACAAAACCTTGGCTACTTCAATCTTCTTTTGAAACCAAAGCAGACTCAAAACGTAGAGTTTACCTTAAATAATAATTCAAATCAGACGATTAAAGTGAAAACAACTTTTGGGACAGCCTTCACAAGTCAATCAGGAAATGTAGGCTACACCCCAGACTTAGTCAAGCCAGACCCATCATTAAAAATAAATTTAAAAGACTATGTTAAACTTCCTCAGACGCTGACAATAAAACCCAAAAGTACAACAACTGTAACCGCTACAGTAACAATGCCTGATGAAAACATCAAAGGAGTAATTGCCGGAGGATTTAACTTTGAAGATGCTAGCACTTCAGAAAGTACTCAAAAAAGTAGTGGCGTTTCTATCACCAATCGCTATCGTTATGTGATTGGACTTGTCCTGCAAAATGATATAGCAAAAGTTGACCCAACCCTTAACCTAGGTAAAGTTGGTCCAGACCAAGTAAATGGTCGAAATGTAATTACAGCAAACCTAACGAATAGCGCCCCTGCTTATCTCATGCAGATGAATACCGATGCTGTTGTGACAAAATATAATGATTCATCCATCAAATATACCTATAACAACGCCGCCATGGAAATGGCACCTAACTCAAACTTCAACCTTGCTATTCCAGTTTCTATCCCGGGTGCTCTCAATGGTAAAACATCTGAACCTCTCAAACCCGGTAAATATCATCTCAAGATGACCGTTTATGGAGGTAAAGATGACAAGGGTCAATATCAAACCATGGTCAATGACCAAGTCACAAAATATGATTACAAATGGGTTTTTGATAAAGACTTTACAATCACAGGAGCAAAAGCAAGCAGTTTAAATGCTAAAGACGCCACAATCAACCACAAACCTAAAATTGATTGGTTACTTATCGTAGGCTTTGCCGCTATCATACTTCTGCTGTTAATCATTATTTTCCTTCTCTTTAAACGTCGCAAAAAAGATGAAGAAGAAAATGAAGAATCCGTTGAGAATAAAGAAGACTAAAGGCAAATCAACAGATTAGGAAAAGAGCTGCTTACTATGTTTCTTCGTTTTTATCAACAATGATAGAGACCAAGAAGCATAGTAAGGCAGCTTCAAAAAAAGAAAGGAGAAAACTAGAGTGAAAAAAATCATTGTTGCTCTTGTCCTCTTGTATCTCATAGGACCTCCGGTTCGTGCAGATGCTGTTATAGCAGATACAGTGACGAGCACAACAACGGTGACGTTTGTCGCAAATCCTAATTTGCCTAAACCGCAAGCTCCAGGACTTTCCCCAGGAAATGATCCGGAAGTTATCGTTCCAAAAGGAACCCTACCTAAGACAGGAGAAAGTGCAAACACGCTCCTCCCTGTTGGGTCATCTATTATTCTACTCGCGGCTGTGCTTTATCTTGTCAAAAAAAGGGCATAAGTCTAAAACAAAATAATCTTTAATTTACTTCGAGAAAGGAAGTTTACACACTTTATGAAAAAAATAATTACACTCTCATCTGCAGCTTTGACTGCACTCTCTCTTGTCGCTATCGCCGCTCCAGCTTTTGCTGATACTGGTGCTGTAACTACTCCAGGTAGCTCAACAACAGCTCAACAATGGACTTCAAACACAGGAGTTACTTTCAATGCTCCTGATCCTGAAACACCATTGCCACCAATCACAGTTCCAACAGAACCACCAGTTGTCGTTACGCCACAACCAGGTGCTTTGGCCCTTGACTATGCGACTGACTTTGACTTCGGTGTGAATCAAATCGACGGTAAGACAACAGACTTTAAAGCATTGACAGAAACGGATCCTTCAAAGAGCAACTCTCAAGCTTCTCCATTGGTTGCTTTCCATGACTTAGATGGTGTATCAACAAACTACACTATCTCTGCAACAGCTTCAGGACTTTCTGGTCTTAACAGCTCTACAATCACACTTGGTGCAGCAACATTCTCAAACATCTCAGGCGCTGATGCAACAGATACTTCATCACTTGCGGATGTTTCGACAAGCCACGTGTTGACCAACCAACCACAAGTCCTCGTTACTTCTACTGGTGCAGTATCTGGTTACTATGCTGATAAATTCAGCGATGCAACATTGACAGTACCAGTTGCTGATCAAGCAGCAGGTAACCACACAGGAACAATCACTTGGGACTTGATAGTAGCTCCTTAATAACAGCAGATTCTATGAGTTGAGGGGTTCTTTATCCAAGGAACCCCTTAATTTTAGAGAGGAAACAACAATGGCAAATGTCAAAAACTTACTTAAAAAATCAACAAATCTTGGCGCAAATGCCTTACTTTTAGTAAGTACCTTGTTGCCAACTCTAAGTGTATTTTCAGCTCAAACGGTCCATGCGACAACTCAAGCACCAAGCACTGGCGGTCAAGCGCTCCAACCGACCGTTTATGATACTTACGATACGGGCGCACATAATTGGTCTGATTCTAGCCTTTCAAGTGCCATAAAAAACACTTCCAACTGGTCAGCTTTAGGAACAACGGCAATCGCTGGAAACTGGTTTAATCTGACTCAAAACAAGAAAAATCAAGCAGGTTATGGGATTTTTAAAGCAGCCATGGATATGAGTCAAAGTACGTCAATCTCTGGGATGTTCAGAACACAAATCTATAATCCAACAGTCGGTCAAGATTTTAATCTTGCAGGAGATGCGGTTGGTTTTATCCTGACTCCAACAAACAGTGCTCAAATCAATGCGAACTCTAGCAAACCCTCTTCGAATACTCGACCGGTTAATTTCCCAACGGGTGCAGGGCTTGGGATTGGTGGACTTCCTGGTTCAGTCTTTGTTGGACGTGACTTGTATTATAATGCGTCATCAGGTTTATTAGATGACGTCACACAAGATATTGACGGAGCAGACCAGTGGTTTGGACAAGCTCCAGGACCAATCTATGCGACGGTCATTCGGACGACTTATGATGCTAATAAAAAACAAATTCTTGCGACACCCGGTACGCTTTATGATGCGGACGCTGGAAACTTGATTCCAGACCCAGTTGGCACTTACAATAATGGTTCGAACTATCCCATCAGTAAATGGGAAGGAAGTTCTTACTATTCAGCAGGTTCACTTAGTGAAATTGCATCAGGGATTTTAGGGAAGCAGACAGAAGATGAATCTGTCACAATGACCTGGACTCCTGATAGCGCAGGGGCAACAACGGCGACAATTTCAGGGACTTTGACTTATGTGGTGCAAGCTTGTAAATCTGATGGCTCTATCAATACTGGAGCAGGTTCTGCAACAGTGTCTCAAAAGCTCGTTTTACCTCGCTCAATGTCTCTTGGGGTTATTGGTGGGACAGGGAATAACTACGGAAACATCTCGTTCTCAAACAATACTTCAGCTATTTCGGGATATCGTGGAACATCAAACGCCCAAGTCAACTATATCAATGCGACGACAGGTAAAAAGATTGCCGCTTATCCAACGTCTACCATCACTGCGAATGTCGGTGACCGTTTGGCGATTGGGACGGCTGCCTCAGTAGGTGGTCTGCCCGGGAAGTACACTTATAGTGCGCCAGCAGTACCGACTGGCTACACCGCACAAAGCAAAGTCACTTTTGGCGGAAGCTTTAATGCGAGTGGAGTACTTTCAGGCGATGTCGCTTCAACGACTGACCCGAACAACTCAGGCAATAGCACAGGCGGCTTGACAGTGCTCAACTATGATACGCAAGGCGCTAACAATCCAAATGAAATCAATATCTACTACACTCCTAAAAGTATCACTTCACACATCTATCAAGCTTTGAGTGCTGGATCACCCGGTTCATATACTTTGACCGATAGTCAATTGAAGACTTTAGGTGGTGCGGACTTTAGTGGTTTTGCTTCAAGCACTGGCAGTATCGGCTGGGCAGGCGGAAATCCTGGTCTTGGGACTCAAGTGTCTGGGACAGATACGAGTGGTCTGACCTCAAGTGCACCACTCAATGTCAGTGGTGTGACAGACGGTGCTTATGCTTATCCAAGTCTCACGACACCGACAGGCTACGTCATTGACAAAATCTACTATCAAAATGCGGACAACACTTGGGCGACTTACTCAGGGCAAGCCGGTTGGACTCAGCTCCAAAGTGACCATCCGAACATGAATGGCGGGACAAATGCTATCCTTGTGACTTATGCGAAGATGGAAAGTGGAACAGTAAGTTTTTATTATGACAGCAGTCTAGTTCCAGACGTTGACAATGATGGTCTTCCCACTGATGGGACATCAGCGGCTCTTCAAGGAAAAAGAGCGGCGGACTTACCAGCTAATTTTACGATAAGCGGTCAGCTTGGCTCGCACTATCCTTTTGGAGCTTCTGATATTAAGTTAGCAACAGGATACTATTTAGAGAATATCACAGGCGGTGGTGGTGGAGCTTCCAATAAGATAGGTGCTAACACTCCTACATCCAATGTTCAAGGTATTTTAGATGGTGTTGGGAAGTCAGCCGGAGTGGGGGATTGGGCACATATGGTATTTACTGAATCGAACGATTTCAAGGTTTTTATTATTGCAACTAACCAACTGATCAATGTCAACTATGTGGTTGATGGCAATCCGAGTGCAGTTGTTCCCCCTCAAGCAAATATTGGTAATCAGCGGGCAAATGCGACGATAAAGCCTTACATTATTACCAATGGTGATACAGCGGTCAATACCGCTTTGGCTGGCTCATCTTACGTCATCGGTAGCGTGACTGCGCCTGACGGAAAGGTCTACTCTGCCAGTCCAGATGGGAGTACTTCGGCGCTGGCCAATGCAATGAATAACACCTACACCCTTGCTGGTGGGACGGATGTTGGGACCTATGATGGCGCCAACAACTATACCGTGCATTTGGTTGATGCGGGAACGCTTGAGATGTCTGCACCAAACACGATTGATTTTGGAACCCATCTCATCTCAGGGGCGACACAAAACCTGACGGGAAATCTTGATCAAGCCGTGGAAGTGACAGACACCAGAAGTAGCGCAAACTTATCGCCATGGACTTTGTCAGTGGCTGAAACATCGCCTTTGCAAGACGTGAGCGGTAAAATCAGCCAAACGTTTAGTGGGTTGATGAGTTTTAACAACAGCACTTTGACTGATCAACCATTGGTGGTTCAAACGCACAGTAATCCAAACACAGGCGAAGTGACAACAGTTGTCCCTAAAAACAGTAGTGCCTTTCAATTGCAAGCACCAGAAAGTTTGCAAAGACAAACGGACTACCAAGGACAGCTGACATGGACGCTGACCACAGCACCATAAGCAAAGCCTACACTTAGAAGGTTGATAAAACCTGTGAGACTTCTCACAGGTTTTTTGGTTAAAAAGATGATTACAAATAAATTACGTTATAATTTGTCATATATAAACCGTTCGTAAAACTAAACGTTTTTTTTTTTTTTATTTTATTCTAAATAATACAAGCTTTTATAAGCTTTTATCAAAAGTCTTTTTATAAAAATTATTAGTTTTTCAAGTTTAGATAGATTGTTACATAGCGAGAAAGATTTTGATTACATTAAATACTTTGCTTTCGTTTAACTTGATGAAACAAAAATGCAATGTTAAAATAATAGCAAGATAATCAATTGAAAATTATATTCTTAAAACCCTCTTTTTTAAATAAAGAGGTACAAATGAATAAAGAAAGTGAGGAATAAAATCCATGTATCGTTCTAAGCATCAAAAAGGTTATACAACCAGTCATGAAGTAAAAACAACTCGCTTTCGTACTTGGAAATCAGGGAAAAAATGGCTATATGGTGCCACCGTTTTGACTCTCACAGCTTCAACTCTACTTCCTATTGGAAACCTAGCTTTCCAACCCAAAACAGAGAAAGCGCAAGCAGCATCTGTTTCATCCGGAACACTTGTTCCAGGAAATACAAGTTATGACACAGGAGGACATACCTACTCTGGAACTGAATTTGCTAATTCTTCAAACTATGCTTTATATGGTAAAGCAGTTGTAGCAGGTAATTCGATTAATCTTGTTTCATCAACAGCTAATAGTGTTGATTTAGGAATATTTAATGGATCAGTTTCAGCTATTTCAGCAACAACAGGTTTTACCTTGAAGTCAACAATTAAAGTTGATTCAGGAAGTTCTCTGACTGATTTCACAAAATCAGGAGATGCCATCGGGGTTATTTTAACAGGGGCATCAAAGGCACAGTTAGCAGCAAATGCTCAATCTTCTCAGGCGACAAATGATGGGCTTGGAATTAGAGGTCTGCCTAACACAGTTTTCCTCGGCCGCGATCTTTATTCTAACTTATCCAACGTCTCAACCGGTTCGTTGACAGGAATTGACGGATCTGCAACTGTAAATGGTTGGATAGATGGTCCAGGAGTTGTAATGGCAATTCGCAATACGGATAGTAGTGGAACTTTACAAGCTGCTAATTATCCTTCATTAGGTAGTGCTGCTCCCTATAGTCCCGTGACCAACACTCAAAATGGGACAGCCTACACCTTTGCAACCGACACAAGCTATGCATTAGGTGTCGCCTCTCCTATTACATCGTCCGTACAAGAACCTATTACAGTCACTTGGACTCCTGATGCAACAAATACTGCAAGCGCAGGCTATACTTCAGGGACTTTAACATTTAATTTGATTGCTCAAACAACAAGTAATGGCGCATTAATTGGAGCAAGTGCTGTCAATGGAGGAACGGGTGGTTATACCTTAACAACTCATACTAATCTACAAAATTCATTAACAGTTGGTTTTGTTGGCGGGACAGGGGGGAATTATGGTAATCTTTCTGTTTCTTTAAATGGAGCAACGATTACTGGCTCAAAAGGAACAGAACCTGTGCCTATAAACTATCTCAATAAAGTTACAGGGAAGCCGATTCCATCTATGGCACAAAGTTCAATTACGGCAAATGTCAATGATACGATTGGTGCGGCTTTAACTGCTCCAAGTTCAACAAGCCCAGATAATAATACTTATACCTATGTTGTTCCAGCAGCTCCAACAGGTTATCAAGCTAATTCTGCAACAACAACGACAGTTCTTGCAGCAAACCCAGCATCCACAACGAATACTTCAGCCACAACTGTTTCTAACTTTATTGTAGGAACAACCAACCCCAATGCCTTAAATGTAAGCTATACACCAAGTCAGCAAACTGTTTTATTCAACTGGGCGAAGTCAAGTGGAACAACCCTTGCAAATCTCCCAAATCAGATTGCTTACGGAGCAACTGGTATAACAGACGCATCATTTGTAACCGACAACCCTTTTTCAAACACCACTTTGTTATCTAGCTATGCAACAGCTCTTTCAAATGCTGTTCCTACAGGCTACAACATTACGCAAATATCAAATGGGACAACAACAGTTTCCGGTGCTACAACGGCAGCGACCCTAGCTGCTTTTACAAGCCAAAATCCGACTGTTGCTGCTACAAGTACCCTGAATACTTATACAGTTACTTTGACTGCAGTATCACAAACCGCAACTTACACCTATGGATACACTAGTACAGCATTAAATACTCCGGCAATTCCCGCAATTTTAACTTCAACTGGAACAACAGGAGGAAGTGTTACTACACCGACAGGATATAATACTAGCCCACAAATTCCTTCAGGTTATTACATCTCAGCTATTTATGCCGGAACATCTGCATCAGGTACATTAATTAGTAGCTCAACAACTAATGGAACAAATGCCGCTTGGCCAAGTGGAAAAGTCTATGCACCTACTGGTAACCAGTATTATATTCAATTGGCACCTAACACTGTAAATGTAACTTGGTTTATTTCGATTGACCCTAATCCTGATAATGATCCTCTAAATGTTGCACAAGGAGGTTTTACTCCAACTGTAGGTTCAATTTTGGGAGGTTCGACAACAACTAATTATCAGAGTCAAGTCATTGATAATATGAATTCTCTTACTGGTAATACTTTAAGTACAACAGATAATGTCACATATACTGATGGTGCAACAGGTATTAAATATATCGTTACCGGCTATCAGTATCAAGAGGGGACAACAACTACAGCCACAAATTCAGCTCCAACAACAACTTATAAAACCTTTTCTGATTTATTAGCTGCTCATCCTTATGTTTTAGCTGGGACAAAGAGTAATAGAACACAATTGGTTTATTTGTTGATGACAGTTGACCAGACTACAATTACAAGCAATTCCACTTCAGGTCAGCATGTTAATCCTGCAACAAATTATATTCCAAGTAGTGAAATTACATCAAGTACCGATATAGATGGTGCGGACGATGATGGCTTAAGTTATGCAATCAATGGCTATAACGCGATTGTAAATATCACTGGAGGACAAACAGACTATTGGGGTGATGCAACAAATTCACTGCAACTTTCAATTGGAACTTATACCGAGAATTACTATGCTCTCAATTACCTTGGTGTTCAAGCCTATACTAACTGGCTTCCTAGTCATTCTGGTGGGACAGTATCACAGTTTTTGCAAACATTAGATGCGACAAGTTTGGCAAATGATACAGTAACAAGTCAGACTACTCTAGAAGTGCAAGATGCAACAGCAATTACAACAAATAATCATCATATCATTCCACGCGCCGCTTCTTACAATCCATCTTCTGATCTAGTAGGGGCCAGTAATGCTGATGGAAGCTCAGTAGAAAATATTGGAACAAATCCAATAGTTAACGGAGATGCAATCGGTGTTCTTATCACTGATAGCTCGGGGAACATACTTTGGGTAAATAATTCTGATATCACCCTACCGACAAATAAACTTCAAGAAGGAGCCTATATAGAAAATTATTATGCTTTAACTGCCCAAGGTTTAGTTGATTATACAAATTGGCAAACAACTACAGCTTCAGGTGGACATACAGTTGGCGATTTTATAAATTCTGGCCAAGCGACCACAAGCGACTATGTTAAATCAACAACAGAGTTGACAGTTACTAATTTTGTACTTCCTTTTGCAGGTGGAGCTGGTAATCAATTCCTATATTTGATGATAGGATTGGCGGCCTTTGGGGCACTTGGATTCTACTTTAGTCAACGACGTAAAGCAGAAATGGATCTTGAAGTTATTAACAAGGAGATTTTAGGAAAAAATGATAATAAACGATCAAATATTTACCTAACTTCTCGACACACTCGTCCTTACGCAAAAATATTCCATACAAAAAATCGGACTCATTTAGCACAAGCACAGCGAAAGGGGACAAACGAATGATAAAAAAATAAGAGGAAATTCTAGTTAAGAAATCCCTATTTCACATAAAATAAAAGACCGTTCCAAAAGCTTGAGTATATTTTTAACTTAATTACTCACAACTCAATCAAATAAAAATGGAGATAAACAAATGAAACTTAACTCACTTAATAAAAACTTTGCTTTGGCAAGCGTTAGCTTACTTGCTTTGAGTACTCTTGCAGGATTTAGTGGACTTGCAACTGTCAATGCGAAAACAACTAATGTAGCGGACCAAGTCTCAAATGGCGAAGTGGCTATCTATGCTCAATCAGCAGCTGGGAATCAAAATCCTACGCAAAATAACGGACTTGTAGATTCCGATGGCAATCCTGTTAATGATAGTGGGATTGCTAATAATCAAACAGGAGGACAAGCAGGAAATACTGGAAGCACCAAAAACGACGGTAGCCAACAAACAACTCTTGAAGGTTCAACTCCAAGCACAATGGCAAATGTGACTTTTTCAGCAACAAAATATGTAGGGACGGGTGTTCCGACTGGTGTGACTGATCCTTCATTTACAGATACAACTTCTGTAGCTCCAGTCACTACAGATGCATCTGGTCTTGCTGATTTCACTGGCTTGACCGATGGTTATTATCTGTTTCATCAAGTGACAACAGTCAACGGGATTACAACTGTTGGAGATTTTATCGTCCAAGTCAGCCACGAAGACAGCCAAGCGGGTATTGTTAACGTTTATCCAAAACTAGATATGTCAAGTTCAGCAGGTTTAGGAACGAGTGCGACAACAAATGCGGATGATAATTTCAATGGTCAAACACCAAATCAAATTGCTAATCCAAATGCGACGGGAAATTCTGACCAAACGCTCACAAATACGGACAACAATGCCGGAAATGAAAATCTGGCTAATGGAACATGGACAAATGGGTCTGATAATCAAAATACGACAACTGCGGCAGCTGGAAATACTGTGAATTGGAATGTGAATACAGTTTTTGATTCTTCACAAACAAACAACGGAAACGGGACTACAGGGGGCACAGGTACATATATTGTTACCGATCAATTGCCTAATAATCTGGTCAACAGCTCAACAGTAACAGTAAGTACGGTAATTGTAAATGTTACAAATGGAAGTGGAACAAAAGTGGGTACTTTGACTCCGACAACTGACTATACAATCACAAACGATGGCAATGGAAAAATCGTGGTTACTTTGACAACGGCTGGTCAACAACACGCAGCAAGCTTGCTTGGTAACGCAGATGGTGCTTTGAATATTATCATTCCATCAACGGTTAAAAGCGCCATTGGTAGTGCGACAGATTCAGCTACCACGACAATCACTAACGCTTATGGAGCAGATCTTTCAACGACGGCAGCAGTTAAATCAACACTTAACGTGGGTGGCCTTGAAATGACTAAAACAGATGCTTCAACTAAAGCAGTTTTGGCAGGAGCAACTTTTACTGTTGTACGTGCTGATAATAAAGAGGATGCCCAAGATTTTGTTGAAGCGAATGCAGCTTATTTTAATAACTCAGCCTCAGGTGGAACAGTAACAAATCTAACTTCAAGTAAAGCGGCTTTTGTCACTGGGGATACTTCAGGAAATGCAAATACAAGTGCAACTGCACCAGTAACATTCACTACGGGTAAAGATGGGATTGCAACCTTTAACGGCTTGAACTTGGTTGATAATAACACAGATGGCAGTAACACAACGAATTACTATCTTGTCGAAGTTGCCGCTCCAACAGGTTATCAACTTCCTAGTGTTACCACAGCAGCTAACCTGACTGGTGCCGTCACCGCAAGCACAGCACCAGCTGCTACTGATACTACAATTACCAATAATAAACCATTTGCATTACCATTTACAGGTGGACAAGGTTTAGCGGGAATCATTGCTATTGCAACTGTTTCAGGGGTGATTGCTTTTGCTATTAAACGTCGTAAAGATAACGAAGAAGAAGTTGTGAAATAAAAAACTTTATCTTTAATGGAAGTGGTAAACTAGCCAAATTGATATTGTAGATTAGGAGGGGATGATGGCAAAGAAAAAACCAAAAACCTCCCGTAAAAAGGGCTTCAGTTTCCGAAATTTACTGAGTATTATTCTTGGGATAATTGCTATTGGATTGTTGTTCTACCCGATTGTTGTTAACTATTTGGCAGGACAGCAAAATATCAAATCTGTTCAGAAATACGATGAAAATCTTTCAAATATAGGAAGTGCTAAAGTAAAGGAATTGCTTAGTCAAGCACAGCTTTATAACGCGCAACTTTACAATGAATATATCTATGATGCAAGTCAGCATATTGCTTGGAATAAGCCAATTCCTAACTATAACAATGTCTTAAAAATTGATACTACGGGAATGATGGGTTTCATCACGATTCCTCAGATTAAAGTCAATGATATTCCAATCTATCATGGAGATTCTGAAAAAATTTTGGGACTAGGGGTTGGACATGTGCCTCAATCCTCTTTGCCAATTGGAGGAATCAATAGTCATGCTGTCTTACCTGCTCATTCTGGGCGAGTGAATGATACTTTATTTACTAATCTAGATAAACTCAAAAATGGTGATATCTTTTATCTTCATGTTTTGAATCTCACTCTAAAATACAAGATTAATGATATTCGCATCGTTGCTCCCAATCAAGTTTCATCTTTGAGTATTGAAAAAGGACGAGATTTGGTGACTTTAGTCACTTGTTATCCAACAGGTATTAATAACAAAAGATTACTAGTTACTGGTGAAAGAACAGCATTATCAAAGGTTACGCCACAAGAAGATATTCAACGCAATCAGTTTGGTTATAATTTTTGGGTGATGTTTGGGTCTGCTTTCTTAATGTTTCTTGGATTAGTCTATCTTTTATGGTTACTCTTTGGGAGAAAGCGGAACTTATACCATGTTGCTGCTAGAAAAATTGAAAAACCTGTTCTTTCTGATGGACAATTGGTAGGAGATTTTGGTGAAGGTTTTTATTTAACTGATTCTAAGAAACTAGCGTTTCAGTGGTTAGATGAATTTGCTCAAAAAGAAAAGCTGAACTCAGAAGAGCTTTTCTTAAATGTTTATCGATTAAAAAGAATTAAAAAGTTGTCCCGCTGGATATTTAAAGATAAAACGGAAAACTGGCAAAATTATATTAATGAGAAACAAGGTTATGGGGATGAAAAACATGCGCTTGTCGTAGGCCCTGCTTTTACTAGTGATAAGAAAATAATGCAGTATGTTTTGAAAACAGAAGAAGCATTGGGATATATAAAGTATATTAAATGCTTGAATATTAATAAATTAAAGAAAGGGGGAGGGATAATTGACAAAAGGTAGCAAGTTAATGGGGTTCTTAATAGTCACTTTGCTTTTGTTTTTGGGACTTGTCAGTCAAAAAGCTTTTGCTGATAGTCGCTTAATTATTGTAAAATATGGCCTAAGCCCTGGAGCGACAGGTTTTAGCGAGAATCAGACGACAAATGATGGACTACAGATTAATAACCTCCCCTTGGATAATTTAGGAAACGAACTGTCAGTTCTTTCTGGAATTCATTATTTAGTTTATGAAATTTCACCTACTGGGGATGGTTCAGAACTTAAGGCAACAAATCCACCGCCATCAAGTTATACAGTTTTAAAAGAGGTTGCTGATTTGGCGACTGACTCTAATGGAGTAGCTAGTTTATCTGTGTCTGATGGTTATTATTTGATTGAAGAACAAACTAACCCTCAGAAAGGTTTGCTGAAAGCAGCTTTACCCTTGGTAATCAAGGCTCCAGTTTCAGGATTAAATGAAGTTTATATTTATCCTAAATCTAGTGTTGATAAGGAAAAAACCGGACCTCCAAACAAACCTAAGCCTGCTCCTAAACCAATTGAAGTTCCTAAAGCTCCTAAAAGTAAGGATGATTCATCAAAAAAAGTTTTTGGATTATTACCAAAAACTGGTGTAGCTAGTTCTCTTTTATTAACTTCTTATGGTTTTGTCTTATTTCTGATTATTATCTGCTTAAAAAAACGCAGAAAAAAAGAAGAAGAAGTTAAATAAAATGATTAAATTTAGCTAAATAAATAAGGTTGGACAATTAAATGTTCAACCTTATTTATATAGGAGTTTTTTAATAGCCAAGAATGATTTTGGCAATGATTGGAGCAAATATCACATACATAATACCAGTCACTCCGATACTAAGAGCTGCCATTGCACCTTGGGTTTTTCCAAGTTCAATCGCTGTTCCGGTTCCGACAGCATGTCCAGTTCCTCCGAGGGCAATCCCTTGTGCAACTGGGTCAGTAATTCTAAAGAGTTTTAAGAGAGGGCCGCCCAGCACGCTTGTGAGGATTCCTGTAGCAACAACGACAACAACGGTAATTTGTTCAACACCATGCATTTTATCTGAAATTCCCATAGCCATTGCAGTGGTTACTGATTTAGGGAAAATTGAAAGAGAAGCGAGTTTACTAAGGCTGAAAAACTTAGCACAAAGGGCGGTAAAAATACAGTTGACTAGAGCCGCAATAGCAATTGAGCTAACAATTGAGCGCGCGTGATGTTTCATCAAGTGGAAAGTTTTATAGAGAGGAATTCCAAGAGCAACGGTACTAGGTCCAATAAGGTCATTGATAATTGAACCCCCGATATAATAGTTTTTATAAGGGATATGAGCTAGTGAGAGAATTAGGATTATTACGACAGTCGCAAAAAGAAGTGGGTTTGTCCAAGGCTTACGAAAGTTTTCATTAATTCGTACTCCAATCATAAAGACAAGAACGGTAAGGACAAAGCCAAAGAGAGGGTCGGTAGTGATAATATTCATGATTTTATATGCTCCAAATTATTGGTCTTCAGTGGAAGAAGTGACGGTAGTATCTGGTTTTAAAGCGACATAATCGCCTTCAAATTTAACTTTAATCCATTCAACTAATTTTCCTAAGATGAGCATATTTATAACGAGTGCTCCAACAACAATCAAGAGGATTTGTGCCCAAAAGTGGCTAATCAAATTCCATTTGGCCATAATTCCAACACCGGCTGGCAAAAATAAAATGGTCATATTATTGATAAGAAAGCTGCCGGCCTCATCAACATGACGAAATTCAAGAATTTTGAATTGTAATGCGAGGAAAAGTAGTATCATTCCTAGAATAGAGCCTGGAACTGGTAAACGAAAGACGTTTGAAATGACATTTCCAATAAAAGAAAAGCCAAAAATGATTAATAATTGCAGGTAAATTTTCATATTTGTTAACTCCCTAAGTTAATTACGGATAATTTTTACAACAATTTTTATTGTACTCTTCGAGATAGGCTTTTTCAAGGATAAACTGGCTTTAGAATAATGAAAATGGCTTAATAAAAAATTTAAAATGTGTGCTTGACTTTTACTTGAAACGTGTTATAATAAATATAAATAAACTATTAGAAAGGAGCGTTCGTAAGGGCGCTCCTTCTCTTGTGTTTTTAAAATAGAAGTTGACTTTAACTTTGTATTTTATGAAAGGAGAATTGCCTATGAATGATGTTGTTAAAATTGTAGAAGATTTCATTAGACCTCATATTCCTCAACCTTTTGAACTGTTTGCAGTTGAATGGGAAAAATTTGGTGGAGATATGATGCTTTCAATTCTGGTGGATAAAGAAGGCGGAATCGAAATTGATGAGACGGCTGAGTTGAGTGAAATCATTTCACCTTTGCTTGATACCATTAGTCCAGACCCGTTTCCAACAGAAGGTTATCTACTAGAGGTTGCAAGTCCAGGAGCTGAACGTCCTTTGCGTAAAGCTGAGCATTTTGCGGGTGCAGTTGGTGAGTATATTTTCGTTAAACTTTATCAAAAAATCAATAATGAAAAAGAAATTACTGGTGATTTGGTAAGCTTTGATGGAGAAACTTTAGTGGTAGATGTCTTGGATAAGACCCGTCATAAAAATATTGAAATTCCTTTATCTGCTGTTGCAAAAGCACAAACGATGGTTAAATTTTAAAGATATGACAGGATTTATTGATTTTTCTAAAGAGAATCAATAATTAGAAGCTGAGTTCGATTTCCTTGAGTTAGGCGAAAATGTAGAACTTCCTTGATTCAAGGTAGTCGAACTTAGCTTATATTAAAAATGAAATTTTCTTATAAAAAGAAAGAGAGAAAAAAATGAGCAAAGAAATGCTGAACGCCTTTGCAATGTTAGAAGAGCAAAAAGGAATCAAATCTGAGATTGTTATTGAAGCGATTGAGCAAGCTATCACAGCAGCTTACAAGCGTCAATATGGTCAAGCACAAAATGTTAAAGTTATCTTTGATGAAAAGAAAGGAAACTTCAATGTTTATTCGACTCGTGAAGTCGTGGATGAAGTTTTCGATAGTCGTCTTGAAATTTCACTTGAGGATGCGCATGAATTAAATCCTCACTATGAAATTGGCGACAAAATTATGTTTGAAGAAAAACCAAAAGATTTTGCTCGTACTGCTGCTGGAGCTGCTAAACAAGTTATCATGCAAAAAATGCGTGAAGAAGAACGCACAATTATTTATAACGAATATAGCCGTTACAAAGATGAAATCATCCAAGGAACAGTTGAAAAAGTTGATGCTCGTGCCGTTTATGTAAATCTTGGCCGTGTTGATGCTCTTTTGACTAAGAAAGACCAAATTCCACAAGAAAACTTCCATGTGGGAGACCGTGTAAAAGTTTATGTTACTGATGTTGTCTTGACTCCAAAAGGAACTCGTGTCTTCATTTCACGTACTGCGCCTGATATGCTCAAACGTATGTTTGAAAAAGAAATTCCTGAAGTTTTTGATGGAACTGTTGAAATCAAATCAATTGCTCGTGATGCTGGTGACCGTGCTAAAGTCATCGTTCAAAGTCATGATGAAAATGTTGATGCAATTGGTACAATGGTTGGGGCTAAAGGTTCACGTATCCAAGGAATCATTCGCGAACTTGCGGGTGAAAAAATGGATATCATTGAATGGTCAGAAGATAAAGCGACACTTGTTGCCAATGCTTTAAAACCTGCTCGTATTGAACAAGTTTTGATTACTGCTGACGGTTCAAGTTTAGCAGTTGTTGCGCGCGACCAATTGTCACTTGCCATTGGTAAACGTGGTCAAAATGTTCGTCTTGCTGCACATGTTACAAACAGTAAAATTGATATTAAAGCGGCTGATGAATTCAATCTGGATGATTATGAATTCGTGGGTGAAGATGGGGAAGAAATTCCAACAACTAAAGTTGACGAAACTCTTGTAGTTGAAGAAGTTGTTGAAACACCTGAAGTTAGCGAAAGTGAAGAATAAATTTTAAAAGCTTGAAAATTTACTGACAGAAAATAATATTTTAGAAAAAGCACAAAGGTGCTGAAAATTTCTTTTTTATAGGTCCGTCAGTAAAATGGCTGATATTCTAGTGGTCAAGAAATTGTCTGTCAGTCATTTTTTCAACAGAAATTTTGAGGATTTTCGATGAAACAGAAAAAAACTCCAATGAGAAAATCTTTAGTCTCGAATGAACAATTTCCCAAAAAGGATTTGTTACGGATTGCTTATAATAAAGAGGGAGAAATTTCAATTGACCCTTCTGGTAAAGCACATGGACGCGGAGCTTATATTGCCATTTTGAATAAAGAAGCAAGAGAAGCTAAGAAAAAACGTGTTTTTGACCGAGCTTTTCAAACTAAAATTGCTGATGAGTTCTATGATGAGTTAATCACTTATGTTGAACACCTTGTTGCTCGACGAGAACTTGAATCTGCAACCTATTCCGCTGATTTAGCGCCGGACTACGACTAAAGATGGATAAAAAACAACAAATTTCAAATTTACTAGGAATTGCAAAACGAGCTGGAAAAATTATTAGTGGTGAAGAATTGGTGATTAAATCAATTCAAAGCAGTAAAGCTACATTAGTTTTTCTTGCCAATGATGCCGCAGCAAATTTGAGTAAAAGAATTACTGATAAATCAAATTATTATGAGATTGCTGTCTCAACACTCTTTACAGAAATAGAATTATCGCACGCCATAGGACAAAATCGCAAGGTTATTGCACTTGTGGACGATGGATTTGCAAAGAAAATGGAGAGCCTCATGAACAATTGATGATATAAGGAGGACAAAGATTGTCTGATAAAAAACGTATAAACCAAATTGCTAAGGAAACTGGATTAACAAATGCTGAACTTGTTTCGGCAGCACAAACTCTCGGTTTTGAAGTGAAATCACATTCAAGTTCTGTAACAGCAGAACAAGCAGAAAAAATCATTCAAAGTGCAAAAACAGGCACTGACCAAACTGCTAAAGTTGCTGAAAAACCTGTTAAAAAAAGTCAACCAAAAGCTGCTGAGTCAGCAAAGAAAAACAAGGAAGACCATCCACGCACATTTGCTGGAAAAGCAGTTGTTGAGGACCCAGCAATTTTAGCAAGAATTAAAGCTAAAGAAGAAGCTGAAAAAGCAGCAAAAGTAGAAGTTGCATCAACTGAACATCCTGTTGTTACAGAAAAACCTAAAGCTAGTGAACCAGTTAAAAAAGCTGAACCAAAAGTTGAAGCTAAATCTGAGCCAAAAGTTGAAAAAGTAGAAACAAAAGATAACACAGCAACGTCAAAAGCTGAAGTAAAACCAGAAAATGTTGCTGATAAAAAAGAACCAGTTGTTACTGAAGAAAAGAAAAAATCATTGACTCAAAAACCAAGAATTCAAATCAAAGTTATTAAACGTGCCGAAGATATCAAAAAAGAACAAGCGGCAGCTCGTCCTGAAAAGAAAAAATTCGACAAAAATCGTAATGACCGAAATAATCGTAATGATAATCGCCGTCCTAACCAAAATGGGAATGGTCAAGGTGGAAACCATTATGATAAGAACCGTTCATCTGGTCAAGGACAAAATCAAGGTCAAAAACGTGACAAATTCGCTTCATCAGGTAGTGCACCAGCAACAGATTCGTTTACACCAGCTACTTCTGGTAAAACAAACCGTCGTGACCGTGACCGTAAAAAATCTGATAATAACCGCGATAATACAAAAGATGGTAACCGTAAAGGTGGTCCACTTCGCGTAAATGATAATCGTAATCAAGTTCGTAATGCGCGTAATTCAAACTGGAATCAAAAAGGTGGTCGTGGTCGTCACCAAAACAACCAATCTTCAAGTGTTCCAGCAACTCAACGTAAATTCCATGAATTACCAGAAAGTCTTGAATATGAAGTAGGAATGAATGTTCAAGATATTGCTAAATCAATCAAACGCGAACCAGCTGAAATTATCAAAAAACTCTTCATGATGGGAACAATGGTCAATCAAAACCAATCACTTGATGAAGATACAATTGAGTTGATTCTCATGGATTATGGTGTAACACCAGTCAAAAAAGTTGAAGAAGATAAATCAGATATTGAACGTTTGTTTGTTGAAGATGGTTATCTTAAAGAAGAAAACATGGTTGAACGCCCAGCTGTTGTTACAATTATGGGACACGTTGACCATGGTAAAACAACTTTGCTTGACCGTTTCCGTGAATCTCGTGTGACTGAGGGTGAAGCTGGTGGTATCACTCAACATATTGGGGCCTACCAAATCAAATCGAATGGTAAGAAAATTACTTTCCTTGATACGCCAGGTCACGAAGCCTTCACTTCTATGCGTGCTCGTGGTGCTTCTGTCACAGATATTACAATCCTTGTAGTTGCTGCTGATGATGGTGTAATGCCACAAACAATTGAAGCAATCAATCACTCTAAAGCCGCTGGGGTGCCAATTATTGTTGCAATTAACAAAATTGATAAACCAGGTGCAAATCCACAACGTGTAACACAAGAATTGACTGAACATGGTGTGTTCCCAGTCGCTTGGGATCCAGAAAATGGTTCAGAATTTGTTGAAATTTCGGCTAAATTTAACCAAAATCTTGATGAATTGTTAGATACAGTTCTTCTTGTGGCAGAAGTGCAAGAACTTAAGGCTGACCCAACTGTTCGTGCCATTGGTACTGTTGTTGAAGCACGTCTTGACCAAGGTAAAGGGGCAATTGCAACTCTCTTGGTACAACAAGGAACACTTCATGTTCAAGATCCAATTGTTGTCGGAAACACATATGGTCGTGTTCGTACAATGACAAATGACCTCGGACGTCGTATTAAAGAAGCTGGTCCGTCAACTCCAATTGAATTAACTGGACTTTCTGACGTACCACAAGCTGGTGATCACTTCGCAGTATTTGAAGATGAAAAAGCAGCTCGTGCGGCTGGGGAAGAACGTGCTAAACGTGCTCAATTGATCAAACGTCAAAATACACGTCGTGTTAACTTGGACAATCTCTTTGATACTCTTAAAGAAGGTCAAACTAAATCTGTTAACATTATCATCAAAGCGGATGTTCAAGGTTCTGCAGAAGCGCTTGCTGCTTCACTTCAAAAAATTGAAGTTGAAGGTGTGAAAGTAGATATCGTCCATTCAGCTGTTGGGGCAATTTCAGAGTCTGATATTTCACTTGCAGCAGCATCAAATGCGATTATCATTGGATTCAATGTTCGTCCAACTGGTCTTGCACGTGAACAAGCGGCTCAAGAAGAAGTTGATATTCGTTTGCACAGCATCATTTATAAAGTAATTGAAGAAGTTGAAACAGCGATGCGTGGAATGCTTGATCCTGAGTTCAAAGAAGAAATCATTGGTGAAGCAATTGTTCGCGAAACATTCAACGTTTCTAAAGTTGGTACAATTGCCGGATTTATGGTTATTCGTGGTAAAGTTGCCCGTGATGCTTCTGTCCGTGTCATTCGTGAAGGTGTCGTGATTCATGATGGAGCTATTGCCAGTCTTAAACATTTCAAAGATGACGTTAAAGAAGTCGGAAATGCTCAAGAAGGTGGTTTGATGGTTGAAGACTTCAACGATGTTGAAATTGACGATACATTTGAAGTTTACAAAATGGTTGAAATCGAACGTAAATAATAAGGTGTGAGCTCGACTGTCCAGAAGTTATGATAATTGCTACTTCGACTAACTGCTTTAGCAGTTTAGCGAGAATGGACAGCGTAGATAGAGAAATATGGTTATACGCGTAGTGTAGATTCTATTTTGTCTATTTTCACTGACTTCTAAGAAGGTGAACTCAGTTAAATAAAAGGTGAGGGTGACTGGTTAAAAATGATGAATTTTATTTAAGTTTATTGTTTCTGGGAGCTTTTACTCATTTTTAAACGAAAAAATAGGAGGAGAAAATGGGAAATTCTTTTCGTAGCGACCGTGTCGCTGTAGAAATTCAACGCGAAATCAATGATATTTTACGAAATAAAGTACGTGATCCACGTGTTCAAGATGTAAATATCACTGATGTTCAATTGACTGGTGATTTGAGTCAAGCGACTGTTTATTATAGCCTCTTGTCAAATCTTGCCTCTGATAATGAAAAAGCCGCAACTGCTTTGAAAAAAGCAACCGGACTTTTCAAAAGTGAATTGGCAAAACGCATGACCATTTTCAAAATTCCAGATTTAACTTTTGCAAAAGATGAATCTGTTGAATATGGTTCAAAAATTGATGAGCTTCTTCGTGGGCTTAACAATAAATCAGAATATTAATTAAAAAAGTTACTGACGAAAAAATTGAGTGTATTCTTTAGGTTGAATACATTCTGACAGTTCTGTCAGTAACTTTTTTTGTCATAAAAATACTGACAGAATTGTTCTAGATAAATTTTGTGATATAATAGACATTGTGAAATGAAAGCGAATAAAATCTGCTCATTTGGAGGAAATTATGAAAGAACCATTGTTTTTGAACTCAGTTTTGCAAGAAAAAATCTGGGGCGGCGACCATTTGAAAGAGTTTGGCTATGATTTGCCATCAGACAAAGTTGGTGAATATTGGGCTATTTCTGCTCATCCACATGGTGTGTCAACAATTGCTAATGGCGAATTTAAAGGTCAAAAACTTGACCAATTATACGCAAGTCACCGCGAATTGTTTGGTGATAGTAAAAAAGAAGTTTTTCCCTTACTAACTAAAATTTTAGATGCCAATGACTGGCTTTCTGTGCAAGTTCATCCAGATGATGAATATGGACAAAAACATGAAGGTGAACTTGGAAAAACTGAATGTTGGTACATTATTTCAGCTGAACCAGGCGCTGAGATTATCTATGGACATAATGCTAAATCACGTGAAGAATTAGCAGAAATGATTAAATCTGGTGATTGGGATCATTTGTTACGTAAGGTAAAAGTGAAAACAGGGGATTTCTTCCATGTTCCGTCAGGAACAATGCACGCAATCGGTGCTGGAATTGTTATTCTTGAAACACAACAATCTTCTGATACAACTTACCGTGTTTATGATTTCGACCGTAAAGATGACCAAGGAAATCTACGTGAATTACATATTCAACAATCAATTGATGTATTGAATATTCCGGGCGACAAAGTTCCTGAAAATCAAGTTAAAACTGAAAAATTTGCTGATGCAGAAATTACAACTCTTGTGAAATCAGATTTCTTTGATGTTTATAAATGGCAAATTCATGGTGACCATGAATTTACCAAAGTTGCTGATTACACTTTAGTTTCTGTACTTGATGGTCAAGGAAAATTAACAATTGATGGAAATGAATATCCAGTTGAAAAAGGAGCTCATTTCATCTTACCAAGCAACATTGAAAAATGGAATTTGTCTGGTCAATTAGAAATTATTGCCAGCAATCCTGCCTAATGTATTCAAAAGTTACTGATGAAAACTTTAAATTTTCTGTCAGTAACTTTTTTTGTTGAAATTATTTCTGTCAGTAGTTTGGGAAGGCAAATTTTACTGACAGAAACTAATATTTTTTATAAAAATTGAGCAATGATGACGTTTTCTAAAAATTATTACTTGCAAATCATTCTAAAAAATAATATAATTTGATACAGAAAACCATTTGCAATATAAAAACAAATTGAGTTCATCTTGCGAGAAAGAAAAAATAGAATAATAAATCAGGGGGTAAGTTGATGATGTTTTTTTGCATCAGTTTATCCCCTATCTAAATGTAATAATAAAATTTCATAAGGGGGTTTTATTGATTTCAATTTCTTTTTTTTCGTAATGTCTAAAGTCGGACTCACATCTAAATAATGAAGAGGATGACAGATGAAAACAGATTTTGATAAGGTGAATGAATGGCTGATTCAACTCTTTCATGATTTTATGATATTAGAGGAGCAATTTTTAAAGGACTCAGCTTATTCAGATGTAACAGTAAAAGAATTACAAATTTTGACACTGGTTCATACGCTAGGAACTTGTCGTGCGACAGATATTGCCAAAAATCAAAAATTGGCCTTGTCAACAATTACAATTACCCTCAATCGATTAGAAGATAAGGGATATATTGAACGCAAGCGTTCTACAGCGGACAGACGAGTGACTCACATTATACTGACATCGAAGGGTGATGAGCTTTGTGCAACTCACCGTGAATTTTTCCATACGATTACAGATAATCTATTTGATAGCGTTTATGGAACTACTGAAAATAAATTGGCTGGTGAACTTGCAACCTTACACGATTCTTTGGAGAATATGAAATAATGACTTTTGCGAAAATTACGCAAGTGGCACACTATGTGCCTGAAAATGTGGTATCTAATGATGACTTGTCCAAAATAATGGATACTAATGATGAATGGATTTACAGTCGGACAGGAATTAAAAATCGCCATATTTCAACTGGAGAGAACACCTCAGACTTAGCAGCTAAAGTTGCTAAGCAGTTGATTAGCGATTCAAACTTAAGCCCAGAAACGATTGACTTCATCATTGTTGCTACAGTAACTCCGGACTCATTGATGCCTTCAACCGCGGCACGGGTTCAAGCTCAAGTAGGAGCAGTTAATGCTTTTGCTTACGATTTGACTGCGGCTTGTTCAGGCTTTGTCTTTGCTCTATCAACAGCGGAAAAATTAATTTCCTCAGGAGCATATCAACGAGGGCTTGTCATTGGCGCAGAAGTCTTTTCAAAAGTAATTGATTGGTCAGACCGATCAACTGCTGTTCTTTTCGGAGATGGAGCTGCTGGTGTGCTTATTGAAGCTGGCGCGAGTCAACCTCTGATTCTTGCTGAAAAATGCAAACAGATGGAAGTCGTGGGAACAGTTTACTTTCTAGTTATGCTGACATCCAAACTCCATTTGCCTCTGTTTCATACGAAAGTTCAAACTTGAGTATGGAAGGGCGAGCAATTTTTGATTTTGCCGTACGTGATGTTCCTAAAAATATCCAGGCAACTTTAGAAAAAGCTAATTTGTCTGCTGAAGAAGTAGATTATTATCTCCTTCATCAAGCGAATTCAAGAATCCTTGATAAAATGGCTAAAAAGCTTGGTGTGACGCGCCAAAAGTTCCTTCAAAATATGCAAGAATATGGTAACACATCGGCAGCAAGTATCCCTATATTGTTGTCAGAATCCGTAAAAAATGGTATATTTAGTTTGGACGGTCAAACAAAAGTCGTCTTGACAGGATTTGGCGGTGGCCTCACTTGGGGTACAGCAATTATTAATTTATAAGAGCTTCAAAGTTTAGCAAGTTTTTCTTAAGTTGTCTATATAAGAAAACATTATCAGCTAACTTTGACTCACAAAAAGATTTTAAAAAATCTTCACTAACTAATGGTTATAAACCGCTTTGCGGATATAATATAAATATTTTCACTCAATTAAAGGAGAAAAAATTATGGCAGTATTTGAAAAAGTACAAGATATTATCGTTGACGAACTCGGTAAAGAAAAAGAAGAAGTAACACTCGAAACTTCATTTGAAGAGCTCGACGCTGATTCACTTGACCTTTTCCAAATCATCAATGACATCGAAGACGAATTCGACGTTGAAGTTGATACAGAAGCAGATATGAAAACAGTTGCTGACCTCGTTAAATACGTAGAAAACAACAAATAATTCGGGATGGGGGTGAAGCGAGCAAAGGAGTTGATTCTTTTGCGAATTTCGCCCCTTCTTTTCGTTGGACTAGTTCTATTTTCAAAATAGAATTCTAGTATAGGGGGCTCAGTAATGATATACTGAGCTTGTCCTATAATTTTCATATTGAAGAATGTCATTTTTTTTAAGATAAAAAACATTTTACAATACTAATAATTAACTTTATAAAAGAAAATACGAGGAATTCTAATTGACTGATTTTGAATCATTGATTCAAAAGGTTGATTACTATATATTATGACTAAAACAGCATTTTTATTCTCAGGTCAAGGGGCACAAAAGCTTGGAATGGCACGTGACTTATATGACCAATATGAAACAGTTAAAGCAACTTTTGATGAAGCAAGTCAAGCTTTAGGATATGATTTGCGAGCTTTGATTGATAATGATGAAGAAAAACTAAATGAAACAAAGTACACTCAACCTGCAATTTTAACAACCTCTGTTGCTATTTTACGTTTGTTAAGTGAGAATGGGATTAAACCTGACCTTGTTGCTGGTCTTAGTCTTGGTGAATATTCTGCCTTGGTAGCATCAGGAATCATTGATTTTCAAGAAGCAGTTAAGCTTGTAGCTAAACGTGGTCAATATATGACAGAAGCTGCACCGACTGGTTCTGGTAAAATGGTCGCTGTAATGAACACAGACCCAGCCTTGATTGAAGAAATTTGCCAGAAAGCGGCCGAATTTAAAGGCGGTATTGTGAGTCCAGCAAATTATAACACGCCCGCACAAATTGTTATTGGTGGTGAAGTTGAGGCGGTTGATTATGCTGTTGAGTTGCTAAAAGAAGCCGGAGTTCGTAAACTTATTGAATTAAAAGTTTCAGGACCTTTCCATACAGCAATTTTAAAACCAGCATCTGAAAAATTGGCTTTGGAACTTGATAAAATTGATTTTAGACCTTTTGAATTACCATTAATCTCAAATACGAGTGCTAAAGTAATGGAAAATGATGAAGTCAAAGGACTTTTGACGCGTCAAGTCATGGAACCAGTTCGTTTTTATGAATCTGTTGAAACAATGCAAAAACTAGGGGCGACTCGCTTTATTGAAGTTGGTCCTGGGAGAGTACTTTCAGGTTTCATTAAAAAAATTGATAAAAATGCAGAAATTGCTAATGTTGAAAATTTAGCTTCATTTGAAGCTTTGATTAATCAGTAAAATTGAAGAAAGGAATTGAGTTTGTCCTTTTGAAATCTTAGTACTAAAGTGCTAAAACTTCTTAGGCAGGCTCATATCTTAAATAATGGAAATTAAAAATAAAAATGTCTTTGTGACTGGTTCAACACGTGGAATTGGTAAAGCAATTGCGCTTCAATTTGCTAAAGCGGGTTCTAATCTAATTATTAATGGTCGTTCAGCAATTTCAGAAGAATTATTAGCTGAATTTACAGCCTATGGTGTTAAAGCAGTTGGTATTTCTGGTGATATTTCAAAATCAGAAGATGCAAAACGAATGGTTGCAGAAGCGATTGAAACTCTTGGTTCGGTAGATATTTTGGTAAACAATGCAGGGATTACTCGTGATGGATTATCTTTGAAAATGTCAGAAGAAGATTTTGAGTCTGTTCTTAAAATCAACTTGACTGGGGCTTTCAATATGACACAGGCTGTATTGAAACCGATGACCAGAGCTCGTTCTGGAGCAATTATTAATATCTCATCAGTTGTTGGACTTATGGGAAATGCTGGGCAAGCAAATTATGCCGCTTCAAAAGCAGGACTTATTGGTTTGACAAAATCAATTGCTAGAGAAGTTGCGGCACGAAATGTTCGTGTCAATGCTGTGGCTCCAGGATTTATTGAATCAGATATGACTGAAGTTCTTTCTGATAAAGTTAAAGATGCAATGAAGGGGCAAATTCCAATGAAACGTTTTGGAATGCCTGAAGAAATTGCAACAGCAACTCAATTCTTGGCTGAACAAGAATATATGACTGGACAAGTACTTACCATTGATGGTGGAGTTTCAATGTAAATTATTCATTGATAAATTTTAAAATTAAGAGGATAAAAATATGACAAATAGAGTTGTTATCACTGGTTATGGTGTAGTTAGTGCAATTGGAAATAGCCCAGAAGAATTTTGGAACAATCTTAAAGCTGGTAAAACTGGAATTGGTCCAATCACTCACTTTGATGCTGAAGCAACAGGGATTTCTGTTGCAGCAGAAGTAAAAGAATTTCCATTTGATAAATATTTCCAGAAAAAAGATGCACGACGCATGGATACTTTCTCACTTTATGCGGTTTATGCAGCACTTGATGCCATGGAAATGTCTGGTATTACAGAAGAAAATACTAATTTTGACCGTTTGGGCTGTATCATGGCTTCTGGGATTGGTGGACTTGAACAATCACAAAAAAATTCACAAGCCATTGTCGCTAAAGGCCCTCGTAAAGGGGTAGCACCACTCTACGTTCCACTTGCTATTGCTAATATGGCAACTGGTAACGTTGCTTTACGTACAGGTGCTCGTGGGGTTTCGCGTGCTGAAGTAACGGCTTGTGCGGCTGGTGCTAATTCAATTGGTTCAGCTTTCCGTGAAATTAAACATGGTTATGCTGATGCAATGATTGCTGGTGGTGCTGAAGCGGCTATTTGTGAACTTGGAATTGCAGGTTTTGCTAACTTGACTGCTTTGACTAAAGAAACTGACCCTGAAAAAGCATGTATTCCATTTGATAAAAATCGTTCTGGATTTGTAATGGGTGAAGGTTCTGGTGTATTGATTTTGGAAAGCCTTGAACATGCACAAGCTCGTGGCGCTAATATCTTGGCTGAGATTGTTGGATACGGAAATACAAATGATGCTTTCCATATGACAACTCCTTCAGGAGTGGGTGCTGAAAATGCGATTAAATTGGCTTTGGAAGAAGCTGGTGCAAGTCCAGCTGATGTTGATTACGTTAATGCACACGGAACTTCAACACATGCCAATGAAGAAACTGAAAGCAAAGCAATTCACAATGTAATTGGCGATAAAGCTTATGTTTCATCTACAAAAGCATTGCACGGTCATGCACTTGGTGCAACAGGTGCAATTGAAGCAGTGGCAACTGTTCAAGCACTTTTGAATCAATATGCACCAGTAAATGCTGGAACAACTGAACTTGATGAAGGAATGACAATTAATGTTGTTCTTGGTGAAGGTAAACCTGCTGATATTAATCTTGCATTGTCGCAAGACTTTGGTTTCGGTGGACACAATGCTGTATTGGCATTCAAGAAATGGACTGGAGAGTAAATAAAAATGAACATTTCAGAAGTAAAAGATTTGATGAACCAATTCAATGGTTCTACTTTACGTGAATTTTCTTGGAAAAATGCTGATGGTGAATTATCATTTTCTAAAAATGAAGGTCAAGCCCTTGTTGGAGCTCAAAGTGCTGCACCTACTGCACCTGCATTTACAGCTCAACAAGCAACGCCAGTTGCAGAAAGTACAGAAGCGCCCGTAGCAAGTGAAGCGGCTGTTGAAGCTGAGGGGGAAGCAGTTACTTCTCCATTAGTGGGTGTAGCCTATCTTAAACCTTCACCAGATAAGGCTGAATTTGCCAAAGTTGGTGATTCAGTTAAAAAAGGTCAAACTTTGCTTATTATTGAAGCAATGAAAGTAATGAATGAAATTCCTGCACCAAAAGATGGAGTTATCACGGAAATTATGGTTTCTGGAGAAGATGTCGTTGAATTTGGTCAAGATTTGATGAGAATCAAATAAAAAAATTACTGACAAAGCTCTGTCAGTTTATCTTTGATGTAAAAGTTACTGACAGCTCTGGTTTAGGTGCCAGAGAATTTACTGACAAGTTCTGTCAGTGAATCTCTAAAAGAAAAGTGAGAATAAATGACAGAAGTAAACATTAATGTAACTGAAATTATGGAGGCTTTGCCTCATCGTTATCCATTTCTATTAGTCGATCGTGTGATTGATATTGCTGAGGATGAAATTACAGCAATTAAAAATGTGACGATTAATGAAGAATTTTTCCAAGGACATTTTCCACAATATCCAGTAATGCCAGGGGTTTTGATTATGGAAGCTCTCGCACAAGCGGCTGGTGTTTTAGAATTATCTAAACCTGAAAACAAAGGAAAACTTGTTTTTTATGCGGGAATGGACAATGTTAAGTACAAAAAACAAGTCACTCCCGGAGATCAATTGGTCTTACATGCTAAATTTATCAAACGTCGTGGTCCAATTGCGGTTGTTGAAGCAGAAGCAACTGTTGATGGAAAATTGGCGGCTAAAGGAACTTTGACTTTTGCCTTAGGGCGTTAGTGCTTTAGTACTTGCCTTTTTATCACTTGCTTTAGCAAGTAGAGAAAACGGACAGCGAAACGAAGTGGAGATAGGCTTATAACCATTACGACTAATCGCTTTAGCGATGTAGCGAGTATGGATTAAAGACGGTCAAGGTGACCTGATATCGAAGATGTTAGGTTGTGTCCTGCCTTAGGTAAATAGCTCATCTTCATTTAAAAATAATCATATTTTTTATGATTAAGAAACAAAAATTTATTTTAACCATAAGATTTTTTACTTATGGTAAATTCGGACTTATTTTTATTTATCAAAAAATTGTTTTGTTGGGAATGACTTTCTTTTTTATCATTCCTTTCAAAACACCCATTGAGCAA
>OGTL01000315.1_pt1 | contig 49604 bp, 45 predicted proteins | sample 1553601 | NCBI WGS metagenome assembly OGTL01 (sample SAMEA2580112, study PRJEB22360) | human gut metagenome | biome: human gut; feature: human-associated habitat; material: faeces | place: Denmark | collected 2008/2010 | reverse complement strand
TGCTTTAATACGAGAAAAATCCACGACATTTGTCGTGGACTTTGTCTACAGTCTGAAATTACGTAAAGTAATTACATTGGGTAATTAAAATAAGGAAGGAGTATTTAATTATGCAGAGAGATAAGATTAAGAAAGTAATGGATGCTTGTTATCTGGCGAAACGTGTAAGGGATTTACTTCCTAAACTGCCGAATGGAGTCACATCCACTCGCATTCATTATTTGGATACAATACGGAAATTAGAATTAAAAACGGCTAATGTAAAAGTAAGTGATATCAGCGATGAATTGGGGCTGCCAAGACCGGGTGTTACCAAAATCACAAAAGATATGGAAAAACTTGGACTTGTTGAAAAGAAGGCAGCAAAAACAGATGGAAGAGTTGTGTTTATTAAAATTACTGTGTCAGGAAAAGACTTAGTGGATAAATATGTAGACCAGTATTTTGGTGAACTTAGTGCAGAACTTGATGATATTTCTGACGAGGATGCGGATAACATGATAGAGACGATAGAAAAATTATATGAAGTTATGAAGGGAAGAAAATGAAATGAATCAGAGAGAAAAAGCGGATTTTACACAGGGAAGTATTTTAAATAAATTAATTCCATTTATGATGCCTGTTTTAGGTGCACTTGTATTACAGGCGGCATATGGTGCAGTAGATTTGCTTGTTGTAGGAAGATTTGGAACGACGGCTGGGTTGTCGGCGGTATCTACAGGCAGTCAGATATTGAATCTTGTTACCTTTGTAATCACGCAGTTTGCAATGGGAATTACGGTGCTTATTGCACGGTATATTGGGGCAAAGAAAGTGGAACAAATCGGCGAATTGTTAGGAGGAGCCGTGACGGTATTTACAATCATATGTATTATATTATTTGTTGTGATGGTATTTTTTGCGAATCCATTAGCGGTATTGATGCAGGCACCAGAAGAGGCGCTTGCCCTTACATCCGTTTATGTAAGAATATGCGGAGGCGGAATATTTTTTATTGTTGCCTATAATGTGTTAGCAGCCATTTTCAGAGGCTTTGGTGATAGCAAATCACCGCTTATTTTTGTGGCGGTTGCATGCGTTGTAAATATTATCGGAGATTTGATTCTTGTAGCTGGTTTTCATCTTGATACGGCCGGTGCCGCGATTGCAACAGTTGCGGCTCAGGCGGTAAGTGTCATTCTTGCCATTATTATTCTAAAGAAGAAAAATTATGGTTTTCATATTAAAAAACGGGATTTTAAAATTAATAAACAGTGTAAGAGATTTGTTCGTGTGGGATTGCCATTGGCGCTTCAGGAATTTTTGACACAGATGTCTTTTTTGGCACTTTGTGCCTTTATCAATAAGCTTGGACTGGAAGCTTCCTCCGGGTACGGAGTTGCTTGTAAAATTGTCAATTTTGCAATGCTTGTTCCAAGTGCGCTTATGCAGTCTATGGCATCGTTTGTATCACAGAATGTTGGTGCCGGAAAAAATGAACGAGCAAGAAAGTCTATGTTTACCGGCATGGGAGTTGGTTTGGTTGTCGGTGCGGTAGTATTTATTTGTGTATGGAATTTTGGCGATTACTTAACATCTATTTTTACAACCGATTCGGCTGTAATTCAAAAGGGTGCAGAATATTTGAGAGGGTTTGCACCGGAGACGATTGTTACAGCCATTTTATTTAGTATGGTAGGATTTTTTAATGGAAATGAAAAAACGGTATGGGTAATGATTCAGGGACTGATTCAGACATTGTTAGTGAGACTGCCTCTTGCCTATATTATGAGTATACAGCCACATGCAAGTCTTACTAAAATAGGATTGGCGGCCCCTGTTGCGACATGTTTTGGAATTGTTTTGAATGTGATTTTTTATATTGTTTTTGTGAGGAAGAACACTTGCCGGATAAAGAAGAAATAGTATTGAGGTGATAGAAAGTGAACTGGGAGAAGGCAGTTGTTTTACGGTTGTAATTCCTTTCCGACTTGACAGGCAGGCAAAAGCACAAGAAAAAGAAGAGGCTGCAGATGCAGATATCACCGGTCTTAGAATTTTAGTGGCCGAAGACAATGAATTGAATATGGAAATTGCCCGGTTTATACTGGAAGACTGCGGTGCACTGGTAGAACCGGTATCCAATGGACTTGAAGCAGTACATAAATTTGAAGCATCCGATGAGGAAACTTTTGATGTGATTCTCATGGATATTATGATGCCTGTGATGGATGGGATTACCGCGACCAAAACAATACGTGCCATGGAGCGCCCGGATGCTAAGACAATTCCAATCATAGCAATGACGGCAAATGCCTTTAAGGAGGATGAAGAAAAATGCATGGCAGCAGGCATGAATGAACATCTGGCAAAGCCGTTGGAGGAGGATAAAGTAGTTCGTGCGATTTATGAAAATATAGTTAAAAAGAGGGCATAAAATATGGAACAACTCATACTGCTTGTGAAATATCAGACAAAACCAAATAAAAGAAAGGATTTTGTGAAGAAAGTGATTTCCTCCGGAGTTTTAGAAAAAATACGTCAAGAAGACGGCTATATATCTTATGATGATTATTATGATGCGGTCAATCCGGATTGTGTGCTTCTTGTTGAAGTGTGGCAATCGAAAGGACAGCAGCAACAACATTTGCGGAGTGAGCATATGCATATTTTGAAAGAGACAAAGGAGAAATACGTTCTAGATACGTCGGTGCGTGAGATTCAGGCATAATAATAACTCTTGCATTCGTGACTGGTTATGCTAAAATAACATTAGTTAGACGTGGCTAATCGTGAAAGGAGAAATGTGATGACAGATGAAGAATATAAAAATATGTCGGTGAAAGAATTTACAAAAGCGGCTAAGAATTATGAAAGCGACCATGCGGGGATTTATAAGATGTGTAAAAAAGATTACCCGGATATTTTGGAGGAACTGGAAAAGGAAGAATTTTCAGACCTTTTGGACGCCGGATGTGGACCCGCGCCAATGATTTCTCTGCTTGCGGAAAAATATCCGGATCGTCATTATACAGGACTTGATTTGACACCGGCAATGATTGAACAGGCAAAAAAGAAAAATATTCCAAATGCTGATTTTGTAGTTGGTGATTGCGAGAATTTTCCGTTTGAGGACAATGCGTTTGATGCCATTATCTGCTCGAATAGCTTTCATCATTATCCGAATCCACAGGCATTTTTTGACAGCGTAAAAAGGTGTCTTCGTCCCGGTGGAAGGCTTGTACTTCGGGATGTAACCAGTGATAATAAATTGTTATTATGGTTTATGGATAAGATAGAACTTCCTCTGGCAAATTTGTGTGGGCACGGAGATGTGACAATCGCTACAAGAGAAGTGGTTACGGACTGCTGTAAAAAGGCGGGTTTAAAGGTAGAAAAACTGGAGATTCGAAAGGGAATGCGCATGCATTGTGTGGTGAGTAAATAATCGGAAAGTACAGTCATAATTTTGTAAGAAATTATGAAGAAAGATATCAGAAAGTTGTGATAGGAACTATAAAAATAGCCTTTTTTGTTCTGCTATGATGTTATCAGAAACTGACAAAGGAGGCTATTTTTATGGAAAGAATAAACAGTCAGACAATCCTTGCTAAGAGGAGAAGCAAACAAAGAAAACAAAAATTAGTAAGAGGTCTTGCAATTGTTTTGGCGCTGATGGTGATATGGAAATTTTTTGGAAGTGCAGTAACATGGATTAGACAGTGGCAATCTGATGAAGTATATGATGTGTCTGCTGAGAATATGTCCGTTCATGGTGAAAAGGAGAAAGCACCAAAAAAGTTTAGCGAAGCACAGATTACAAATGAATTAAGCCGTTTGTCCAAGAAAAATCAAACATATGAAAGTATTTATAACAATCGGGCGGAATATCCGACGGTATTATTACGTTCTCTTTGTAATAATTCGGAGATGTTGAATTTTGTGGCTGGATATTTAATAGCAGATAAATCTGCGCACGGTGAATTAACAAAAAAAGAATGTGAGGGAAAGATACCTCTTTTGCTGCAATGGGATAGAAGATGGGGATATGTATCCTATGGGAGCAGTGATATTGGTTTATCGGGCTGTGCTCCGACTTGTTTGTCAATGGTGATTGTGGGGCTGACCGGCAATCGAAATGCAACACCGGATAAGATTGCAGAATATGCACAGGAAAATGGCTATTATCTAAAAGGAACGGGAACGAGCTGGAGTCTGCTTACCGAAGGTGCTTCATATCTTGGCGTTGAGGGACGTGAAATTAGCTTGAGTAAGAAAACCGTTCAAACCGCATTGCAGCAGGGACAGCCGATTATTTGCAGTGTGGGACCGGGAGATTTTACAACAGAGGGGCATTTTATTGTGTTGACCGGGATGAAGTATGGAAAGATTAAGGTAAACGATCCCAATTGTATTCGCAGGAGTTGCTTATGGGATTATGAGGTGCTTGAGCCACAGATAAAAAATTTGTGGGCATATTGCCGGTGAGGACATTTGCAGAAGCTATTTGTTTGTAGTACAATGACCTCAAATGAGTAAATGGAAGAGGTGAATACGCAGATGGCTGAGAATATTCTGGTGGTAGATGATGAAAGGGAAATTGCAGATTTAGTAGAGGTGTATTTACAAAATGAGGGATATACGGTGTACAAGTTTTATAATGCAGGGGATGCTCTTAATTGTTTGGAGACAACACCAATTAGTCTCGCCGTATTGGATATTATGCTTCCTGACATGGATGGATTTGCACTTTGCAGAAGGATTCGCCAGAAGTTTTATTTTCCCATTATTATGCTGACGGCGAAGGTAGAGGACTTAGATAAAATTATGGGATTGACGGTGGGAGCAGATGATTATATTACAAAACCATTTAACCCGTTGGAACTTACCGCTCGTGTGAAAACGCAGTTACGACGTTATACACGATATAATACAGTAGGTTTTGCAGGGGAGCAGGATGAAGAGATTGATATACGGGGTATGCATATTTCTAAGGCTAGCCATAAATGTACGTTGAATGGACAGGAAGTTGCATTTACGCCTTTGGAGTTTGATATAGTCTGGTATTTGGCGAAGCGGCAGGGGAATGTTGTGTCTTCTGAGGAGTTGTTTGAAGCGGTATGGAAAGAAAAATATTTGGACAACAACAATACGGTAATGGCACACATTGCCAGAATACGGGATAAAATGCATGAGATGCCACGAAAACCAAAGTTTATAAAAACAGTCTGGGGGGTAGGTTATACCATTGAGTAAGAATGCAAAGTTAGAGAAAAAACAAGGGGAAAAGCATAATCATAAGGCAAGACAGCTTATGATGCAGTATGTCATTACACTGGGGGTATGTATCGGTAGTCTGGCATTATTTGTTATATTATCAAAACTTGTTTTGTCAGTCAGAGTATGGTATCCGTCGGATTCGTACTGGCCGTTATTACATTGGCTTAATCTGCATATCATTACTGTTTGTGCAGCAATTGGCGGAGCAATCTGGTTGATTGTGACAATCTATTATTTGTATCGTGTATTCCGGCAAATAGATGAGATTGTGGATGCCGCAGGGAAAATGGTGTCCTGGCCGGAAAAGCCATTGGAAATGCCACGTTCTTTGGAGGGCGTGCAAAATGAGTTGAATCTTGTGCGGGAGCAGGCGCTGCGAAATGAGATGGCGGCGAAGGAGGCAGAGCAGAAAAAGAATGATTTGATTGTATATCTGGCTCACGACCTAAAAACACCTCTTACCAGTGTGATAGGATATTTGTCATTGCTTCGGGATGAGCTGCAAATATCGGAAAAATTACGTGAACGTTATACAGAAATTGCACTCAATAAAGCAGAAAGACTAGAAGAATTAATAAATGAATTTTTTGATATTACGCGTTTTAATCTTTCTGTTATGACGCTGGAAAAAGAGACAATCCATTTCAGCCGTATGCTGGAACAGATTGTTAGCGAGTTTGAGCCGATTTTGCAGGAAAAGAGATTATCTGTAGAATCTGTGATTGAGAAAGATATTATTTTGTCCGGAGATGCTGATAAATTGGAACGCGTCTTTGATAATCTGCTTCGCAATGCTGTCAATTATAGTTATCCGGATACGGTCATACATTTGTTAATGAAGCGGATGACGAAAGAGCACAAAGTTTTGATTCGTGTACAAAATCATGGGCGGACGATTGCTAAAGAAAAATTGGAACATATTTTTGAGCAGTTTTTCCGTGTGGACGCATCAAGGTCTTCTGCAACGGGTGGTTCAGGACTTGGCTTAGCTATTGCCAGACAGATTGTGGAGATGCATTACGGACAGATACGGGCAGAGAGTGCGGATGAGACAATTGTGTTTGAAGTAGAACTTCCGTGTGAATGAAAATGCGTCGATAAACACTTGATACAAACAACTTTGAAAGGTCATTTGACAAGTATATTTTTCATTGTATAATGAAAGTGGATAGATTATATTTGAATGGAGGACGCCTATATGGACAAAGTATATATACTGGTATTGCTGTTAATGATAATTCCAATATTGATTTGTATAAAATATGCTGGAAAAGTAAAAAGTGAAGTGGCATCTTCTATTGTAAAATGTCTTGTTCTTGTGATTATCACCATTCTTAGTAATGGGGTATTTGTGCTTTCAGACAACCAACTGTTTTCGTATGTTATGGAAGGACTGTATCTGTTTTCTTTTGACGTGCTGTTGATTTATATATTACAGTATTCACAACAGTATACCCGGGTTTTTAACGAAGTGACTTTGTTTCGGACAGGCTGTTTTGTTGTTGCAGGTTTGGATGGAATTTCACTGCTTCTAAATGTGTTTTTTCATCATGTATTTACGTTGAAAGCAGAAAACTATATAAGTTTTCAGATGTATCATATTAGTGATAAAACGATTTTTTATTATCTTCATTATGGATTTTCCTATTGTTTGATGTTTTGCATTATTGCATCTTTTTTGACAAAGATTGTGCAAATATCGGATTTTTACCGCAAGAAATATGTTCCAATTTTTGGAGTGTTTTGTGTGATTGTTATATTAAATATTGTATGTAATATTTCGGGATTTCCATTAGATATTTCTCTTCCGTTTTTTGTATTTGCATCCATTTTAATTTGTTATTTGACGTTATATCGGTCGCCAAGGGAGTTGATTGATGAAACATTGTCCATTGTGGTAGCAGGTATGAATAATGCGGTAATCTGTTTTGACATTAATAAGGAATGTGTTTATGCAAATGATCATGCACGCAGCTTATTTCATGACTTGTCAAATGATATTGCAGGGATTTCCGAGCAGGTGCGGAATTGGCTGTGTGGACATGATTTTGACAACCGGGACTGCGTGGAATGGAGTGCCCAAAGGACGATTGACAATGAAATACATTATTTTGATATAGAATATAGAAAGATATTTGCAAAGAAGGGTGAATACATAGGATTTTTCTTAAATCTCATTGATACAACAGAAAAACGTCTTGCCTATGAAAAAGAAAAATATTTGGCGACGCATGATACGCTTACCGGATTATATAATAAAGATTATTTTTCAGTAAAAGTAGCAGAGGTTTTAAAAGAAAAAACAGACGAGGACTGGCTGTTAGTATGTTCTAATATTAAGGATTTTAAATTGATTAACGATCTTTTTGGAATTGAAAAGGGAAATGAAGTACTAAAAATGCAGGCGGACATTTTTAAGGAACAATGTAGTGAAGGTGTTATCCATGGCAGAATTGGTGGGGATAAGTTTGCAATGTGTGTTCCTAAACCTCAATTTTTGGAGCAGAATTTTATGAATATGGTACAGACAATGAGACATGCGTTTGATAATGATATGTATCATTTGTATATGTATATTGGTGTTTACGAAATTACGGACAGAGATGAGGATGTTTCCATCATGTGTGACAAAGCAAATCTTGCCATGAAAACGTTGTATGAAAACTACGACAAATCCATTGCTTACTACAGTGACATAATGTTGGATAAAACAATTGAAGAAAAACAACTTGTAGGGGATTTCGATGAAGCGATTGCCAAAAGGCAGTTTTGCATGTATTTACAACCTCAGATGACATCGGAAGGAAAAATGATTGGGGCAGAGGCTCTTGTAAGATGGCAGCATCCAAAACGCGGATTGATTTTCCCGGGAGATTTTATTGAAATTTTTGAGCAGACAGGACTTATTTACCGGCTTGACCGGTTTGTGTGGGAACTTGCTGTTGAAAAATTGGCACAGTGGCAAAAAGACGGGAGGGATGATCTATATATATCCGTAAATATTTCTACAAAGGATTTTTGTTACATGGATGTTTATAAGACCATCACATCTCTTGTGGAAAAGTATAAAATTGTGCCATCAACTTTGAAACTGGAGATTACAGAAACGGCTATCATGACGGGAACTGCCGGAGAAATTGAAATCATCGAACAGTTTAGAAAATATGGTTTCGAAGTGGAAATTGATGATTTTGGAAGCGGTTATTCTTCCCTTAATACATTGAAAGATATGGATGTTGACGTGTTAAAAATTGATATGGGATTTTTAAGAACAACAAAACCGGAACATTTGGAAAGAAGTATGAAGATTTTGAATATGATTATATCTCTTAGTAAAATGCTTGGCCTTTCCGTGATCACAGAGGGCGTGGAGACACAGGAACAGGTTGTCAAACTCTCGCAGATGGGATGCGGAATCTATCAGGGATATTATTTTTCAAAGCCGATTCCGGTGAGTGAGTTTGAGGAGAGGTATATGTAGAGTGTTGTGGAGCAGGATTGAGACGCGACAGAGACGCGGCCGGATTTTTTATTTTATTGACATAAAAACTATTCAATGATATTATGATATTAAATAATGAGTGCTACCGCTTATGCGGATAGCCTGATAATTTTGTCAGAAATGACCGCCAAAGTTTGTCAGACAGGGGCGGTTATTTTTGTGTCTTGGAATTATGCTTACCATGCGTATAACCAAGACTATAAAAGGTCGCACACAGTGCGAGCACTGAAAATATTATAACAGACACGTGATAAAAAAACAACTGCTTCTATTGGATTATTTTACTGTAGAAAGGTTGCTAAAGAACAGGCAAAATGGTATGATTAGTTAGATACAACTAACAACAAGGAAGTGCGAGGACAAAAATATGACAATACTAATCATTCGAATTATGTTCGCACTTGCCATATTGCGGTCATGGTTTCTATGCTGGCGTGGATGTTTTTGATTTAAGTTTTTTATTAATAATGCCGATATTTACACTATAAAGTATGTTTGAAATGGAGTTCAAACGAGTAATACTTCAAGGAGGATGGCATTATGGCAGTAAATGGAATTGGGAATGGTTATTTCTATCCGGTGAAAAATCAAGAGACAGTTGGGATGAAGGCATCGGATTCGAAACCATCGTCTCGGACGGTGGTTAATAATGGTGGTGTGAGTTATGAGAAAAGTATATCGGATGCTGCTTCATCCGGTCTTGATTTTATACAGGAAGTGGAAAAGCGAAATAGTGGAACTAAGTTTTTTGTGGGAACTGTAGGTTACGGGCAGACATATGGCAATTCATCGGATGTGAATTTTGTAATTCATCCGAAATATTTAGACAAACTGGGAACTGATGAAGAGGCGAGAATGACCTTTGAAAAGGATGTTAAGTTTTTAACGAATTGCTCCAAACAGTTTAAGGCACAGATGAAAGCACAGGGGCGGGAAGTGGTAAGCGACGGCTGGTTTTGCGACGAAAATGGAAACTGGGGCGGCTGGGTTATTACAAAAAATTCAGATAAGAGTTCCTTTTTGAAGAAAATGTCAGACCATACAAATGAAATTTTAGAAAAGAAACTGGCAAAGAAAAAAGGAAAAGCGTGCCGGGCGTATTTACAAAACCGATTTATGGGGATTCAATTTCGATTAACAGGAGGAGATGAAAAATGCAGGTAAATGGACTGAGCGGAGCTGGTTCCAAGACAGCTGGAATTAAAATGGCACAGAAGATGGATTCTTTTAGCATAAATATTAAAAACGAGATTGCCAGAAAGCAGAAAGAGCAGCAGCGTTAAAAAGAAACAAGAAGAGCTTGAAAAACTGGAGCAGAAGAAATTGTCAGCATCTGCATCCCAGATGAATACTTTGGGAACACTAAATCAAAAGATTGCTGATGTGGCAAAAGAAAAAGAGGATGAGGATAAGGAAGTTGCCAGTTCCTTCACAAAATGCTAGTATAGGAAAGAGGCAGGTGATACTTTTGAAAGCAGAGCAGGTAATCAGAGAAACGGCAAATCTTTGTCGGGATTTTGGAGCAAAAGAAGTTATATTATATGGTTCAAGAGCAAAGGAAACTGCGAGGGAACGAAGCGACATTGACATTGCAGTAACCGGTGTCAAAGATTTTGATGCACTTGTCGAAGAAGTGGAAAATCTGCCAACATTATACAGCGTCGATATGGTAAATATGGATACTTGTAAAAATCAGTTGTTATTGGAGGATATCAGACAGTATGGACGAAAAATTTAATCGCCGGTTTACATCATTTTGTAATTCGCTGGATGCATTATCGGAGGCAAAGAACAGAGACTTTTCTGATTCATTTGTGCTGAGTGGAACGAGTGCTAAGTTTAGCATTACATTTGACCTGGCGTGGAAAGTGATGAAGGATATTTTGGTGCAGTATTATGCAATAACAGGTTTTGTTACCGGTTCCCCAAGGGAAGTGTTGCGAGAGGCATTCAAAGCAAATTTGATTTCTGATGAGGCATGGATGGAAATGCTAAAAGTGAGGAATGAACTTACTCATGATTATGATTGCGAAATTGTGAAAACGCATTGTGACGCAATTGTTAAGAAATATATTGATCTGTTTTACATTTTTGCCGACAAAGTGAAGCAGTTGGGGGATAGCCTTAATTAGAGGCCGTGTATCGTTATTAGATGTGGTAACAACCGTATACAGGAAAGTGTTCTAGGACGCATTTATAAGATAAGGATAAACTGAGTTTGGCTGGTTTTGTTTGCGTCAAATATTCGTTGCCAGTTTCTTTGACTTTTCTCCTGAATTACGGAAATCAAAAAGTGCCAACGACTTGACACATACCCATTTTCTGCTATACTAAAGATAGTGGATGAAACTGCGATAGGATTGTCGCAGAGTTAAGGTAACGGAGTACCGGTGCAGTAATCAAAGGAGTGAATGTTATGAATAATATGTATGGATTAGGAACATATGGAGCAAGTTCATTTGTAGACACATTTTTTGGAACGAGCAGCACAAGTGGTGGCTCACTTTTGTCATCGATTGGCGACTTGCAGATGATTCAAAAAGGTGCTTACAAAAAAGCGATGAAAGCTTATGTGGCAAAACTGAAGAGCAGTGATTCTGCGGAGACGATTAAAAATTCCGGTACGGCAGACAGTGGCACAAAGTTGTCTGGTTTAAAGAGTTCGTCACAGAAGCTGTATCAGGCAGCAAATGATTTAAAAAATGCTTCTTATGGTGATAATACAAAAGCAGAAGATTTATTAGATAAGGCGAAGAACTTTGTGAGCCAGTACAACAGTGTACTTGGCACAACAAAAAGTATGAACTCATATAGTATTTTGCAGACGGCTGTATGGGGAACGGAACAGATGAATCTGAGTCAGGGACTTTTGAATAAAGTTGGAATTACAATCAATGACGATAATACATTGTCTTTGGATGAGACGAAATTCAAGGCAGCAAATATGAGTGATTTGAAGGCACTGTTTTCAGGCAGCGGTTCACTTGCTGACCGCGTGGCACAGAAAGCATCGACACTGTACAATCAGAGTACAAACCAGATTGCATTGAATCAGGGCAAGTCGACATATACGATGTTTGGCACGTTGATTTAACGAAAAAGAATAAACGAATACAACCGTGCGGCACAGACAGGAAGGACGCTGTTTGTGCCGTTCGTATGTTGAAGGAAAGGAAGAGAAGGATGCACCGTTTTTTTGTACCGGAGGAAAACCGCACGGAAAATGAAATTGTGATACATGGGGATGATGTAAACCATATCCGCAATGTTCTCAGGATGACAAAAGGGGAAAAGATAATGGTTTCCTGTGGGAAAGGTGTGGATTATGAGTGCGAGATTCTGGCGGTTTCCGATAGCGAGATAAGTCTTTTGATTCGGGATGAGAAACCGGCGGTTTCAGAACTTCCGGTGAAAATTACCTTGTTTCAGGCACTGCCGAAAAAAGATAAAATGGAACTCGTGATTCAAAAGGCAGTGGAATTGGGAGCAGCATCCATTGTGCCGGTGAAAACAAAACGATGCGTGGTAAAACTGGACGCCAAAAAAGAAGAAAAGAAAGTGACAAGATGGCGTACGATTGCTGAATCGGCCGCAAAGCAAAGCGGTAGAGGTGTTTTACCGGAAGTGACGGCGGTGAAAAGTTTTTCGGAAGCACTTTCTATGGCAAATGAAATGGATTATGTGATGATTCCTTACGAATTGTGCGAGGGCATGAAAGAGTCAGTTCTTTCCTTTACGGAGGCCTCTCAAATAAAAAGAGGCGGTCGGATTGGCATTTTTATCGGACCGGAAGGCGGTTTTGAACGCGGGGAAGTGGACGCGGCAGTGGCACAAGGGATTAAACCGATTTCCCTTGGTAAGCGAATTTTGCGGACGGAAACGGCAGGGTTAGCAGCGTTGTCGATTCTTATGTTTTTAATCGAAGGAAGAAATGAGGAAGAATAAATGGAATGTTATTTGGATAATGCGGCGACGACGAGACCATTTTCAGAGGTCTGTGACTTGGTGACGCGGGTGATGTACGAGGACTTTGGAAATCCATCATCCCTTCACATGAAAGGTGTTATCGCAGAGCGTTATGTGAGACAGGCGAGAGAACAGATTGCTAAAACGTTAAAGTGTGCGGCGAAAAACATTGTTTTTACAAGCGGCGGTACGGAGAGTAATAACATGGCGCTGATTGGTTCAGCACTTGCAAATGCCCGTGCAGGCAAGCACATTATCACAACCTGTTTTGAGCATGCGGCTGTTTATGAGCCGCTGTTATATTTAGAAAAAATGGGTTATGAAGTCACTTACCTTCCCGTGGATTCAATGGGGCATGTGAGTGAGGAAACGCTTGAGAATGCATTGCGTAAGGATACGATTTTAGTCTCTACGATGCTTGTGAATAACGAAGTTGGTGCGATTTTGGATGTCGAGAAATTTTCTAAAATTGTAAAAGCATTTAACAAGGATATTATTTTCCATGTAGATGCGATTCAGGCATATGGGAAAATGAATATTTATCCAAAACGAATGGGAATTGATTTGCTGAGTGTCAGTGGTCATAAAATTCATGGACCGAAAGGAACCGGATTTTTATATGTTGGGGATAAGGTTAAAATTCATCCCTATATTCATGGCGGCGGGCAGCAGCAGGGGATGCGTTCCGGAACGGAAAATGTACCGGGGATTGCCGGGCTTTCTCTGGCGGCAGAAAAAATGTATGCAAATCTGGAGGAAAATAGAAAGCACTTGTATGAATTGAAACAGTATTTTGTTTCCCATATCGGAGAAGTTGACGGGGCGGTTGTAAATGCCTGTGATGTTTCTGCGGTAGAAGAGACGGCACCTCATATTGTGAGTGTGAGTTTTGACGGTGTCCGAAGCGAGGTGCTTTTGCATGCCCTTGAGGAAAAAGAAATTTATGTTTCTTCCGGGTCCGCCTGTTCCTCAAATCATCCGGGAATCAGTGGAACGCTGAAAGCGATTGGCGTTGCAAATGAGCGGCTTGACTGTACGCTGCGGTTTAGTTTTTCCGTGGAGACACAGATTGAGCAGTTAAAACAGACAATTACGGAATTAAAACAATTGGTACCGGTGTTAGCACGGTATACAAGACGATAGAAGGAGAGAAAAATGGTACGAGCTTTTTTGATTAAATATGCAGAAATCGGAATTAAAGGAAAAAACCGTTATGTATTTGAAAATGCATTGGTTCGCCGTGTGCGTGAGCGTTTGGACCGCTGTGTGGGTGAATTTATGGTAGAGAAGGAGCAGGGACGCGTCTACGTGGAGGCTCTTTCGGATGATTTTGACAAGGAAGAAGTGATGGAAGGGCTGAGCCATGTTTTTGGTATTGCTCATATCTGTCCGGTTGTTCTAGTGGAGGATAAAACATTTTCCCATGTATGTGAGGAACTGGTGACTCATATGAAAGAAGAACTGGGTGACCGGCCATTCACATTCAAAGTATTTGCCAAACGAAGCGATAAAAAATATGAGATGAAAAGCCCGGATATCTGCATGCAGGCTGGTGAGTATATCATTGAAAATATGCCAAATGCGTCGGTTGATGTGCACCATCCGGAAATTAAAGTGTATATTGAAATCCGCAAACGTGCTTATGTGTATGTGACAAGTATCAAAGGACCCGGCGGTATGCCGGTTGGTACAAGTGACCGCTCAATGCTGCTTTTATCCGGAGGTATTGACAGTCCGGTTGCCGGCTATATGATGGCAAAACGTGGCGTGAAAATTGAAGCAGTTTATTTTCATGCACCGCCATATACAAGTGAGCGTGCCAAACAAAAGGTTGTAGATTTAGCGCGTCTTGTTTCCGAGTATGCGGGTAATATCAATCTCCATATTGTGAATTTTACAGATATTCAGCTGTATATTTATGATAAATGTCCGCACGATGAATTGACAATTATTATGCGCAGATACATGATGCGGATTGCAGAAAAAATTGCGAGAGAACGTCACTGCTTATCGCTGATTACCGGCGAAAGTGTCGGACAGGTGGCGAGCCAGACAATGCAGAGTTTAGCGGCAACGGATGCGGTATGTAATATGCCTGTATTCCGTCCTGTAATTGCTTTTGATAAAAATGAAATTATTGAGATTGCGGAAAAGATTGATACTTTTGAGACGTCGATTCAGCCGTTTGAAGACTGCTGTACGATTTTTGTGGCAAAGCATCCGGTGACGAAACCGGACATTGCAAAAATGGAAGAGTCCGAGAAAAACTTAGCGGAAAAAATCGATGAAATGGTAAAGAAAGCGATTGAAGAACGTGAAGTAATCTGTGTGAAACCAGAATAAAATTTTGTGGGGCGGTGCGTCGTTTTGAGACAAAAAAAGAAGCGGCCATCATGCCGCCCCATGCTAAGTAACAAACCCAATATTATATTTTTTATTTAACGATGAACTCGTCAAGTTTAGCAAGAATTTCATCAATGTTGTTCTCGCTGTGAATATTGAGGTCGATTGGTTTTGACAAATCCAAGCTGAAAATACCCATGATGGATTTTGCATCGATGACGTATCTTCCGGATACAAGGTCAAACTCTGCATCGTACTTTGTTACTTCGTTGACAAAAGCTTTTACTTTGTCGATTGAGTTTAAAGAAATTTTAACTGTTTTCATAACTATTACCTCCTTATTTTGTGTTAAGAGATTTTCCTCTCTTCACGTATTATATTAGTATGATTAGAGAAGTATGTCAATATAAAAAATAAACGAGGTCTTTTCAAAAAAAAAATTGTTTTTTGTGCAAAATGCTATGAAAGGAAAAGAAAAAATGAAAGTTGCTTTTTTAACACTTGGCTGTAAAGTAAATTTTTATGAAACGGAGCAAATGATGGAACAGTTTCAGACTCTTGGTTTTGATGTGGTAGATTTTCAGGAAAAAGCGGATGTCTATATTGTAAATACGTGTACGGTGACAAATATGGCTGACCGGAAATCCAGACAAATGTTACACCGTGCGAAAAAGAAAAATCCGGATAGTTTAGTAGTGGCAGTTGGCTGTTATGTTGAGAGCGGAGAGGCAAAACTTGAAGAGGATTCGGCTGTTGATGCCTTTTTCTCAAATCGGGGAAAAGAGCATATGGCAGAGCGTTTTGTGGAACAATTTCATTTGACGCCGAAAGAAACACAGACGATGGGAAGCCGTCATGTGGAGCATGAGAGAACAAGAGCGTATCTGAAAATTCAGGATGGATGCAATCAGTTTTGTACTTATTGTATGATTCCTTATGTCAGAGGTAAAGGTAAGTTAGTCAGCATGCCGGAAGATGAGGTTATTTCTCATGTAGAATCGTTGGCGAAGCAGGGCTATAAAGAAGTTGTTCTTACCGGGATTCATCTGTCTTCTTATGGTGTGGATTTTTCGGATGCATTAAATTTTGTCTCCCTTGAAGGGAAACCACTTTTGGCTGTGATTTCAAAAGTCGCAGAAATTGAGGGGGTTGAGAGAATCCGGCTTGGCTCACTCGAACCAAGAATTATTACGGAATCTTTTGCAAAAGAACTTTCGGCAATAAAAAAAGTGTGCCCGCATTTCCACTTATCCCTGCAGAGCGGATGTGATACGGTATTAAAGCGGATGAACCGGCATTATACAAGTGCAGAGTATAAGGAAAAAGTGGAAATTCTGCGAAAATATTTTGATTATCCGGCGATTACCACGGATGTCATAACGGGATTTCCGGGAGAAACTGAGGAAGAATTTTTGATTACTAGAAAATTTCTGAGGGAAATTGCTTTTTCCGATTTGCACATTTTCCCTTATTCGCCGCGCAGAGGAACAAAAGCTGCGGCAATGACAGATCAGGTTGACTCACAGGTGAAGAAACACAGAAGTGATTTACTGATTCAGGACACGAAGGAATATCAGAAAAATTATGCGGATGCCTTTCTTTCAGAACAGGAGAAAGTACTGTTTGAAGAAGTCGTTTCCTATGATGGAAAAGAGTATCTGATTGGACACAACGAACGTTATGTAAAGATTGGCGTTTTAGCATCCGAGGCAGCAGAAAAAGGGTATGGGGAAAATGAGATTCATGAGGTTTTTGTGGAGCATGTTTTGGTGTGAGGATTGATTTGTACCCTTTCGGGTATAATACAATAAAGCGAACTTGACACTATACCCGAAAGGGTGTAAAATATTGTGTATAAATGATGGGAAAGGGGCAATAATTATGAATAAGATTGCCGAATTTATAAAGATAAATCGAAAAGCCGCAGGACTTACGCAGGAGGAATTTGCTATGCGTTCAGGACTGGGGCTTCGTTTTGTTAGAGAATTGGAACAGGGAAAAGAGACTGTACGGATGGATAAAGTAAATGTGGCTCTTTCGATGTTTGATATGGAGGCAGTTCCCGGGCGGAAGGAGGATGAATGATGGAGGAAGAAATCTTAAAAGAACCACAGTTTACCGATGAAATTGTATCAATTATAAGAAGTGGTCTGCCCGATGAAGAGATTATTGAGAAATTACATGACTACCATGACAATGATATTGCAAGAAGTTTAGAAACGCTTACAAAAGAAGAAAGAATCCATTTATATAATATATTAGATCCTGAATGGGTATCTGAAATTTTTACTTTTATTGAAGAACCGGAAGATTATATTGAGGAAATCGGGATTGATAAACTGGCGGCAGTTATCAATGAAATGGATTCCGATGATGCGGTTGATCTTCTTGAGGAAATTGATGAGAGCGTAAAGGAAAAACTGCGTCCGATTCTGCACGAGGATGTTAAGGCAGATATTCAGTTGATTCATTCGTATGATGATGAGGAAATTGGTAGTCTTATGACGACCAATTATATCTGCATGAAAAAGACATTGAATATTCGCCAGGCTATGCGTGAACTGATTGTACAGGCAGGTGAAAACGACAATATTTCAACTCTTTATGTTGTGGATGAGAATAATAAGTTCAGTGGTGCAATTGATTTAAAGGATTTAATTATTGCCAGAGAAAATGATGATTTGGATGACCTCATTAGTTATTCGTATCCGTATTTGTTAGACTGCGAAAAGATATCCGACTGCATTGAAAAAATCAAGGATTATGCTGAGGATTCGCTTCCGGTATTAAATGACAAAAAAGAAATTATCGGTATTTTGACGGCTCAGGATGTTATCGAGGCGGTTGATGATGAGATGGGTGAGGATTATGCGAAGTTAGCCGGTTTGACGGCAGAGGAGGATTTGCGTGAGACAACAAAGGAAAGTATGAAAAAGAGACTGCCATGGTTAATTATCCTGCTTCTTCTGGGAATGGGCGTGTCAACCGTGGTTGGTTCATTTGAGGCCGTAGTGGCAGTAATTCCGATTGTGATTTGTTTCCAGTCCCTTATATTAGATATGGCGGGAAATGTCGGCACACAATCACTGGCGGTAACGATTCGCGTACTGATGGATGATGAATTGAATGCAAAAGCAAAACTTCGGCTTGTGCTGAAAGAAATGAAAGTTGGCTTCTGCAATGGGCTGCTTTTGGGCGGACTGGCATTTGCCTTTTTGGGACTGTATATTTTCGGCTTAAAGGGCTATGCCCTTCCGACGGCATTTTTGGTGTCCGGCTGTGTTGGCGTGTCACTGCTTTTAGCAATGGTAATTTCAAGTCTGGTAGGAACATTAGTGCCACTGTTTTTTGCAAAAATTAAAATTGATCCGGCAGTTGCATCCGGCCCATTGATTACAACGGTAAATGATTTGGTGGCTGTGGTCACGTATTATGGATTGGCATGGCTGTTCTTGATTCCAATTATGGGTTAAAAAAGAAGTTCATTCGTGAGAGACTATAACGCGGAAGCGTTATCTCGTCTCTCACGAATGAACTTCTTTTTTCTACTTTCTATGCTTCAAACTTAAACCAGTCAAAGTCAAATTTACTACCCGGCATAAAGATAAAGTTTACTTTTCCGTATCCGGTAAAGCCGCTAATTGGGAAAGTGACTTCTTTGTAATCATCACTCTGCGTAAATTCTGCCATGTGATTGATCTCTCTGCCGTCTTCTGCAAAGAAGCGGATGTGAATTGTGTTTACAGGAATTGGTGAGTGACCGCAGATTGTAATTTTTGATGGTCCTTCTTCACCAAAATCCATATGCTCAAATTCGAGTGTAACATTATTTCCGATGTCAATAATTTGTTTTTCTAAAACGGTAAACATATCACCGGAAATCGTATTGTTTTCGATGGCGTATACTTTTCCGTAGGCTTTGCTCAATGTCTTGCAGTAAAAGCCCTGTAAGGAAAGTTTGATGCTTGGGTATACCACGATGGAAATGCTTTGTACACCGCGGATTCGCTCCGGCAGAGTGTAAACATTTTCCTGATAGTGGTTATACCAGCTCTTTGCCTGATACTTGTCTTTGACAAGGCATTTGCCGTCTTTTTCAGAGTCACCAAGCCAGATTTCAATTGGCAGCTCATCTTCAAATGAGAAAATCGGAATGTGAATCTCATCCGAGCCATATTCGCCAAAGTCCACATTTTCAAAGAGGAAGCGGGTGCGTTCCTCAGCGGTGATATAGACACCGCCCTGAAAACTTAATTTAGCTTCGTTTGTGCAGTCTTTATAATCGATGCCGTTTACCATTTTATATGGATTTAAAGTTGCCTCGCCGAGGCCTGTCACACAAAATTCCAGCTCGGACATTACTTCCATCACATCGCGTCCGTTTTTACAGCTGCAACACAGGCGGAATTCACCATCGCCTAATGCGTGGATGGTTGCCTCGGTTCCGTTTGTCTCGATTTTCACACTATTGCTTTCGACACCATCAAGTGTAACCGCCTTAAATTCAATTTCCCGGTAGGTTGCATCCGCAGGAAGAATTTTTGCGGTAACGGTAGTTTCTGTCACATTTTCGTCGAAATGATTGGTGCCGTGGTTTGTCAATTCAATTTTGCGAACCGGAATTTCATCGGTTAAATCTTCTGCGGATTCTTTATTTTCCATGAAGCAGGAAATACCATCACGGACATCACAAGAAATGGCAGGAATCGAAAGGGTGGCAGCTGTAAGTCCTTTGGAAGTGACTTCGATATCAATGGTTCCCGGTGTGTCTTTGGCAGCGATAATTGCCAGAAGACGACCGCTGAATAAGCGGCGGCTCGTTCCTTTGTAGGAATCAAAGTCGGTGCTGTCACCGTTGTCCAGCCCGATTAAACGTCCGGCACCGCTGACGTGAACCTGAACACGGCTGCGGCTGTTTGCAACAAAGGTATCGTTTTCATCGAGAGTGTTAATCTCGACAAATAAAAGGTCCTCGCCATTTGCCAAAAGCTGTTCTTTGTCCGGCTTACATACGATTTTTTTTGCATCGCCAAAAGATTTTTGGACAGCTTCTGCAATTACCGTGTCGTTTTCATCGTAAGCAACTGCTTTTAGCTCACCCGGCTCAAAGGCAATCTGCCAGTCGCAGGCTAAGTGAGTGCCTTTTTTGTGGTCAATTGTCTGTGCACCAAGGGATTTACCGTTAAAGAATAATTCGACTTTTGGCGCATTGGAAAAGGCACGGACATCAATTTTCTGACCGATATTAAAATCCCAGTAAGGCAGGAGATGAACCATCGGATTTGTCTTGTAGTCCGTCCATTCTGCCATGTAATGATAGTAGCTGTCCTTTGGAAAACCGGCGGTGTCAACTTGACCGAAATACGAATTTTTCGTAAAATATGGTGTCGGCTCGCCGATATAGTCAAAACCGCTCCAGATAAACTGACCGAAACAGTAATCACGGTCACGGTGGGCAGATACAACGACGTCTGTATTTTTAGCGCCCCAGTTTGTGGTACAGTTGCCAAGGGAAGAGCATTGTCCGTCATCGTAAGTTAATAAACGGTTTGTCAGTGGGAAATGGTAAATACCGCGGCTTTGCAGAGTGGAAGAAGTTTCACTTCCGAAAATGCACCAGTCCGGATATTTTTCGTGGTGTTCATCATACAGATGTTCCATATAATTGTAACCGACCAAATCAACTTCAGCAGCACATTTCTGAGCTCCCTCACCGCCCATGATATTAGAACCCATGCCAATAACGGCATTGCCGTAGTAGTCAAGTTCTTTGACAGCATCCCGTAACATTTTTGTTACTTCTAATCCACGGTCAAAATTGATGTCGTGGATTTCGTTTCCGATGCCCCAGATAAAGACGGATGGGTGGTTTCTGTCTTGACGTACCCAGCTTGTCAAATCGGTTTTCCACCAGTCTTTAAAATAATTTCCGTAATCGTAATCGGTCTTGCAGTGTTCCCACATATCAAAACTTTCCGTGTACAAAAGAAGACCCATTTCATCACATAATTCCATCAGTTCCGGTGCCGGCATATTATGTGCACTGCGGATGGCATTAACACCCATTTTCTGCATAATTGTAAGCTGGCGTCTGACAGCCTCGCGGTTTATGGCAGCACCGAGTGCACCGAGCGTATGATGTTCACAGGAACCGTTGATTTTTACATTTCTGCCATTCAAAAAGAAACCTTTATCCGGGTCAAAGGCAATTGTCCGGAAACCAAAGCGTTCATCACTGGAATCAATGGCAGTTTCGTCTTTTATAATTTCACTATGTACGGTGTACAAATTCGGTGACTCAATATCCCAAAGAAGTGGGGCTTCAAAAGTCATTGTCTGTTTGTTTACGGTAAGGCCGCAAGGAATGGTAAGAGTTTCTTTGCTTGTACCGGCTACTTTACCATCCGGTGCAAGTACTGTGTGGCAAAGAGTAACCTCGCAGGCAGAATCGGTATCGTTTTGAATCTCGTAGTCGGCATGCAGAATAAAAGCATCCCCCTCTTTTTTTGCTGACAGATAACCGCCATCTGTTGTGAAATGAACGGCAGGACGTCTTACAAGCCAGACGTTTCGGTAAATGCCGGAGCCCGGATACCAGCGGCTGTTTGGAAGTTCATAGGTGTTTTTTACCCAGATGGTATTCTCACCTTCTTTGACATAGGAAGTCAAATCAATTTCAAATTGAGAGTAGCCGTAAGGCCATGTGAAAATTTTCTCTCCATTCAGATAGATTTCATTATCCATGTATACGCCTTCAAACAGTATGGACAGACGGTCTAAACCAAGTGTAGGTACAGTGAAAGTTTTTTTGTAGCAGCTGACTCCCTGAGCGTACAAATCTTTGCTGTCGTAAATCATCCAGTCATGCGGGATGTCAACCGGCTCCCAGTCCTTTGTATTAAAGAATGTATCGATGGTCGTTTCCAGTGGTTCTCTGTGGAAAAACCAGTCGTTGTTAAAAAGCTGTTTCATAAAGGTTATCCTCCTAAAAAGTCGTTTTGAATGTGGGTTAATTATCTATGTATAAGGATAGCAAAAAACTTTGACACAGGCAATGAATTTCTTTATACTTAAGATGAAGTTTTTTTGAAAGGGAAAAAATATGCAGATTTGTAAAATTGTGCCGGAGAAACTAAGACCGGCATTGGAACTTATCTGGGAAGTCTTTGAAGAATTTGAGGTGCCGGATTATGAAGAAATGGGGATTCAGACTTTCCGCCATTTTATTGAGTATCATAATATGGTGGAAAAAGTCAATCAAGGCGAAATGAAATTTTATGGGTGCTATCTCAATCAATATTTGATTGGAGTAATTGCCCTGCGCACAGGACAGCACATTAGTCTTTTGTTTGTGAGGGGGAAATTTCATCATCTGGGAGTGGCAACGAAGCTGATGAAAGTAGTGGAAAATGAGGTATTAGCTCAGAATCCTAAAATTCGTGCGGTTACGGTAAATGCTTCGCCGTATGCTGTGGGCTTTTATGAAAAAAACGGTTTTGTCCCTTTGGATAAGGAACAAAAGGCGGATGGGATTCGTTTTACGCCGATGAGAAAAATGATTTGAATTGATTCTCAGCAAGGGGCATAGGTACAACTTTCACGTTCTATCAGCCGACAGGGAAGCTCAATTCGAACACATTCTTTGTGAGCCTTCTTTTGCTGGTCAAGCAGCAGAAGAAGTGCGAAGTGGGCAAGTTCTTGTTTTGGAATATCTATGGTGGTCAGCATCGGCGATGTTTTGGCAGACTTCCGAATGTTATCAATTGCGATAACAGAAGGAAGATAATTTTTTCTTCGGCACTTATTTAATGAGCGGAGTACACCAAGTGCTGTACAATCATTGGCACAGAAAATAGCGGTAGGAGGATCCTCTTCTTTGAGGATGTCGTTCATGATGCGGGCTCCCTCTTCTTCCGTTTGACTGCTTGGGTGCACATGGCGATAATCAAAGGGAATGTGGTGTGTTAGTAATGTTTGATAATAGCCAACATAACGTGACTCATAAGTACAATCGCCGATATAGGCGATTTTTTTGTGACCTAGGGTAATAAGTCGTTCCACAGCCATCTTTGCAGCTGCCTCTCCGCTGCAGATTACTTCGTCATAGAAGTAGTTGCTTGGGTTTCGATCAATTCCGACAACATAGGCATATCTTTTTTTTAATGCAGGGATAAGTTCAGGTGAGCATTTTCCAAGAATAATGAGCCCTGTGTTTTCTTTCCGTGGAATAAAGGCGGGACAATGGTTTGTTTTTTCGTGAAGTAGATGTTCTGTGGTTTTGTAAGGGACAATACCTGGTGTTGAATTTGATTCGAGCTTCATAATATCAGCAGTGCTGAGAATATTACCAAGCAGGCATCGGTTTTTCTGTATTACATCCTGGAGAAATTGAAATAATTCATAAAAAAAAGGGTCTATATCTAGTGAATCAAAACGTGTAAGAAATAAATCAATGGTAAGGGAAGTGGCTAGTTGAGGTTTTCCTTTGCGAAGTTCACGAGCAGCTGAGTTAGGCAGATAATTAAGTCTGCCTGCAATTTCCCATATTCGTTTTGCAAGTTCCGGGTCATGACAGATGTGCTCTGGGTCATTAAGAACACGAGAAACAGTGGCTGGTGATGTATTAGCTAATTCAGCAATTTTTTTTATTGACATAGTGTCTCCTTTCCTTTTGAATAATTTGAAACCGTTTTCATATATAACGATTTGTTTCGTTGTAAATATATGGAATCATAGCCCAAAATCATGGCAAAAAAATAACGAAAACGATTTCAAATAAGGGAGTTTTTTGTCAAGATAAAAAAATACACTTTCTTAAAGTTGACAAATCTTATGAAAGTGATAAAATTAACCATAGATGTAAGAAGAGTAGATTGTCTATGAAATTTGAGGGAATTGTGGTCACCGACTGAAAGCCACAATATGGAATTGCAATTGAAGTTCACCTTACTAAAGAAAGCTATTTTTAATCTATCATTTAGAGTGATAGTCTAAAAGGTAGGCTTTTGTGTGAATTAAATAATTAAATTAAGTGATAAAATAGGATGGTACCGCGGCTTTCGCTCCTTTGGAGATGAGAGTTGTGGTATTTTTTATTTTCTATTAAATCTGACTCAAATCTCTTTTTAATAACAAATATATATTTTTCATAAGTTGAAAGGATAAAAATGAACTTACAAGAAAAAATTGAAGACCTTCGCAAGCGGACTTTGTCTGACTTACTCTCTGTTGCTGATGAAAAAACACTGAATAATTTAAGAACTGTGATGCTTGGTAAAAAGGGTGAATTGACTGAAATTCTGAAAGGGATGAAAGACCTGACTAATGAAGAACGTCCAGTTATTGGCGCACTTGCCAATGCTTTTCGTGATGAGTTTGGGGCAAAATTTGAAGCTAAAAAAGTGGAAATTGAACAAGCAGTAATGAATGCCGCTTTAGAATCAGAAACTTTGGATGTGACTTTGCCAGGAAAAGCTCAGAAAAAAGGAAGTCGCCATATCTTAACTCAAACGCAAGAAGAAATTGAAGAAATTTTCCTTGGAATGGGTTATGAAATTGTTGATGGCTATGAAGTGGAAACGGACCATTATAATTTTGAGCGAATGAATCTTCCAAAAGATCATCCAGCTCGTGATATGCAAGATACCTTCTATATCACTAATGAAGTTTTACTTCGTACGCATACTTCACCTATGCAAGCTCGGACAATGGATGCTCATGATTTCTCTAAAGGGGGTTTACGCATGATTGCTCCTGGTCGTGTTTATCGTCGTGATACAGATGATGCCACTCACAGCCACCAATTTCATCAAATTGAAGGTTTGGTTGTAGATAAAAATATCACAATGGCAGACCTTAAAGGAACGCTTGACCTTGTCATGAAAAAAATGTTTGGTCAAGACCGTGAATTACGCTGGCGTCCAAGTTATTTCCCATTTACTGAACCTTCTGTTGAGGTTGATATTTCTTGTTTCAAATGTGGCGGAAAAGGCTGTAACGTCTGCAAACATACCGGCTGGATTGAAATTCTTGGTGCAGGTATGGTCCATCCCAATGTGCTTGAAATGTCTGGTTTAGATTCTTCAGTTTATTCTGGTTTTGCTTTCGGGCTTGGTCAAGAACGTATTGCGATGCTCCGTTATGGAATCAATGATATTCGTGGATTCTATCAAGGGGACGTACGATTCTTAGAGCAATTTGGAAAATAAAAAAGTCAAAAAACTGTGAATAGAAAGTGAAATAAAATGCAAGTATCATATAAATGGTTAAAAGAGTTGGTGCCTAATCTTAGAGCGACATCGGCTGAATTAGAACAAAAGATGTCAACGTCTGGGATTGAGGTTGAAGGCGTGACAAGTCCAATGGAAGGTTTGTCAAAACTTGTTGTGGGAGAAATTTTATCAAGTGAAGATATTCCTGACACACACTTACACATCACACAAGTGAATGTTGGAGCTGAAGAATCATTGCAAATTGTTTGTGGTGCGCCAAATGTTCGTGTGGGTATGAAAGTAATTGTAGCACTTGTGGGTGCTCGAATTGCTGATAATTATAAAATCAAAAAAGGTAAAATTCGAGGAGTTGAATCTCTCGGGATGCTCTGTGCGCTTGATGAAATTGGGATTGATGAAAAAATTAATCCAATGAAGCATGAGGATGGTATTTTTGAAATGCCAGCGGATGCTAAAGTTGGTGATAGTATTTTCTCTTATCTTGATATGGATGATGAAATCATTGAATTATCAATTACACCAAACCGTGCGGATGCTTTGTCAATGCATGGGGCAGCTTGGGAAGTTGGTGCTATTTATGGTTTACCAGTTCAATTAGAAAAGAAAGATTTAGTAGAAGCTTCTGAATCAGCAGCAAGTAAAATTGCAGTAAAAGTTGAAACAGATAAGGTTCCAACATATAAAATTCGTTTGATTGAAGGGGTTAAGATTGCTAAATCACCACAATGGTTGCAAAACCGTTTGATGAATGCTGGTGTGAAACCAATCAACAATGTAGTGGATGTGACGAATTATGTTTTGATGGCTTTTGGTCAACCTTTGCATAGTTTTGATTTTTCTAAATTTGGTTCTGATGAAATTTTGGTTCGTCAAGCTAAGGCTGGTGAAAAAATGACAACCTTAGACCATGTTGAACGTGAATTAGATGATTCTGATATTGTGGTTACCGCAAATGGACTTCCTGTAGCGCTTGGTGGTGTTATGGGTGGCGCTGATAGTGAAATTACTGACGAAACAACAAGTGTTGCCCTTGAAGCGGCTCTATTTGATGGGACTTCAATTCGTAAAACTTCTCAAAAATTTGCTTTGCGTTCGGAAGCATCAAGTCGTTTTGAAAAAGGAATTAATGAAGGAACGGTTCGTGAGGCACTTGATTTTGCAGCAGCAATGATAGTTGAATTGGCTGGTGGAAAAGTTCTTTCAGGTGTTGTTGAATCAAATGATTATCAACCTATTTTTCCAAAAGTATCAATTACTTTGAGTCGTGTTAATAGTGCTTTGGGAACAGATTTATCTCTTGAGACTGTGGAAAAAATTTTTGTTCAACTTGGCTTTGGGGTTGAAGTTGAGGGTGAAAAATTTACTTGTGAAATCCCATCACGTCGTTGGGATATTCATATTGAAGCTGATTTAGTTGAAGAAGTAGCTCGTATTTATGGCTATGATAATTTGCCAAGTACTTTGCCTTCCTCACAAAATGCTGGTGAATTGACTCAAATGCAAAAATTCCGTCGTACGGTGCGAACAGGTCTCGAAAGTTCAGGGCTTAATGAAGTTATTGGTTATTCGCTTGTAACTCCAGAAAAAGCAACTGAATTTGTGGGTCAGCTTGAAACAACAACGCTTATGATGCCAATGACCGAAGATCGTCAAACACTTCGTGCAAACATGATTCCAGGACTTTTGGATATTGTAAATTACAATCAGAATCGTAAAAATGCTGATGTGGCAATTTATGAAATTGGCAATATTTTCTTACCAAATCCAGATGATATTCGTCCGATAGAAGTACCAAACCTTGCTTTTGCTATTTCTGGAAATGTTGTGGATAAATCATATAATGGGCAAGCTGTTCCTGTTGATTTCTACTATGCTAAGGGAATTGTGGAAAACTTTCTCGAAGCATACAAAGAAGTAGAATTTATTCCAAGCAATAATCAAGCAGCGATGCACCCAGGACGGACTGCTGTCATTAAAATTAATGGTCGTGTGGCTGGTTTTGTAGGACAAATTCATCCGGCGACAGCTAAAAAATACGATATTGCAGAAACTTATGTTGCTGGTCTTGATATGCAAGTGATGCTTGAAGAATTACCAGCTCAAACTATCTTTACTGACATTCCGAAAGTTCAAGCTGTTCACCGTGATATCGCACTTTTGATTGATGCTGAAGTGACACATGCACAAATTGTTTCTGTCATTAAATCAAGTCGTGTCAAAACACTTAGCCAAGTTGAGTTATTTGATATTTATCAAGGCAAAAACTTACCGGCTGGTAAGAAATCAATGGCTTACAGTCTCACTTTCCAACCTGTTGAAAATACAATGACAGATGATGAAATTACGGCTGCGGTCAATAAAATTACAAAAAATCTTGTGGAAAAATTGGATATAGAAATCCGTTAATTTGAAAAAGTACTGACAAAAAAACTGTCAGTAAAAATCTCTATTGGTATTTTACTGATAGAGATTTTTTTGCAAATAAATAATAAAGAAGCGAATGAAAATTTGCTTTCAGTAAATCAAAAGGCTCTTGTGGAAGTGTCGTTTTGTATTTATTTTAAAATTATGTTAATCTTAGTAAAGATATTGCAATTAAAATCCTGAGGGGATATGTTAGAATAGACAAAGTATGAAGAATTTAATTCCTAAAAAAATAAAACAAGTTGGAATACTTGTGGGAGCTTTACTGATGATTTTGTCAGTACTACCATCTAATCTCTTAGGAGTAACAAAGGTAAATGCTGAGAGCTCTCAAACGGAAGTCAACCAAGAACTTACAAACTTCCAAACAGAACTCGATAGCAAATTAGCGCAGGCAAATAAGATTTATAGTCAAGCGCAAGAAGCTCAAGAAAAAGTTAAGCAGTCAAAGAGCAAAATCACAGAATATGAAGGCAAAATTGCTGAAACTGAAAATGATATTGTTCAACTCAAGGCTTCTGTCGCAAAACAAATGCGGGCAGTACAATCAAATGGTGGGGCCACGTTCTCATATATTGATGTCGTTGCGTCATCAAAAAATCTCTCAGAGATGATTACACGTTTGACCAATCTGAATGTTGTTTTGACAGCCGAGGCTGACCAAGCTAAATCTTTGATAGAAAAAGAAGCTTCACTTAAAACAATGAAAGTTAAATTGGAAGAAACGCAAGAATCTCTTGTGAAAAACCAAAATGACTATCAAGGACAAGTAGATAGCTTGCAAAGTAGTATTTCATCGCTTAAGGATAAAATTAGTTCTAATAAACAACTTTTGAGTGAAATGCAAGAGAAAGCAGCAGCAGAACAAAAAGCTCGCGATGAAGCATTGGCTAAATCGGTAGCTGAGGTTAAAGCTAAAGCGGAGCAAGAGAAGGCTAAGACTTCATCAAGTTCGTCAAGTACTCAAAACTCAAGCTCATCAAGTTCTCAAAGTTCACAGGCTTCAAGCGATAAAGGAACGGATGGTGCTAACAATGGCTCATCTACAACAACTTCTGGTGGTCGTACTTTAAATGTAGAAGCAACGGCTTATGCTTTGAATGGGATTACAGCAACGGGAATTGATTTAAGTAAAAATCCAATTTGTATTGCGGTTGACCCAAGTGTTATTCCTTTGAATTCTCTTGTTGAAGTTCCAGGATATGGAATTGCAATTGCTGGTGATACTGGGGGAGCAATTATTGGGAATATCATTGATGTCCATTTTCCAACTAATGACCAAGCAATTGCTTGGGGACGGAAAAATATTCAAATCACTGTTTTGAGTTAATAAACTTTAAAAAATAATGAAAGGCTTACAGTGAAGCCTTTTTTTGGTATAATGAGAACATGATAAAAAATGGACGTATTGTCAAATCTTTGGCAGGCTTTTATGATGTAGAATCAGAAGGTGAAGTTTATCAGACGCGTGCGCGTGGTAATTTCAGAAAAAAAGGAATGAAACCTGTTGTGGGAGATTTTGTTGAATTTTCTACTGAGGAAAATTCAGAAGGTTATATTTTAAAAATTGGTGAGCGAAAAAATTCTTTAATTCGACCATCTATTGCTAATATTGATCAAGCTGTGATTATTATGTCAACAGTGAGCCCAAATTTTAGTTTGAATTTATTAGACCGCTTTTTGGTTTTTTTAGAGCATAAAAATATTCACCCGATGATTTACATTTCTAAGTTGGATTTACTGACAGAGATGCAGGAAGGCTCAGATAAGAATAAAAAAACTTTTAATCAGCTGACAGATTATGAACAGATAAAAAGTGATTATGAACAAATTGGTTATGATGTTTTTTTTGATGCTGAGCATTTGGTCAGTAATTTAGCGGGAAAAGTAACTGTCTTTATGGGTCAAACTGGCGCTGGTAAGACTACTTTGCTAAATAAAATTGCACCAGAAATGCAACTGGCAACGGGAGAAACTTCAGAAAAACTGGGACGTGGGCGTCATACGACACGTCATGTTGAATTTTTTGAATTGGCTGGTGGCTTAATTGCTGACACACCGGGATTTTCTAGTCTAGACTATGAAGTGACGAATCAGCCGGATTTAAATGCTGCTTTTCCTGAAATTTTAAGAATCAGTCATGATTGCAAGTTTCGCGAATGTACACATACGCATGAACCCAGCTGTGCAGTCAAGCTGGCACTAGAAAATCATGAAATTTTAGAGAGCCGCTATGATAATTATTTACAGATTTTAGATGAAATTAATCACACGAGGGAAACTTATGAGAAAAAACGAAAAAAACAGGGCTAAAGATAATATTTGGTTAAAACAAGCTGGTTTTTTTGCCCTTGTTTTAGCATGGATTTTAGCGATTTATTTTAAAAATGATTTGTCAAAAACAATGATGATTATTGTATTTATCCTCTTGGTTATTGCAACTTTCTTTGTTATTTTTTGGTTAAACCGTGTCTTTTTTGGATTAACTAATCAGCCCAAAGAGGATAAAAAAGATTTAGAGAGTTCACAGGACAAAGAAAAATGAAAAAACGATTGAAAACAGAAGCCTTTTTAGCGGTTATTTTTGCGCTTATTTGCCAAATTTTAGAAATGTTTGTCTTCAAAAGTGGAAGTCTGGCCTTTGTGATGAATTTCTTGACAGTCATTGCTTTAGGCTTAGCAATTATGCTTGGAGTTCGTGCGGCAACAGTTGTAGAGCATAAACGTGAGGGTGAATCTTGGAAAACAATTATTAAAGAAGAACTTCATGATGATTCATCAGAAAATAGTGGTGAATAAGTGTTTTTAGTTTCAAAAGATAAATTACTAATTCAAGTTATTTAGAGAGAGGATAGAAATGAAAAATAAAATTGCTCCATCAATTTTGTCAGCAGACTTTGGAAATTTTGCAAGAGATGTGAAACGTTTAGAATCTGCTGGAGCTGACCTTGTACATATTGACGTAATGGACGGACATTTTGTGGATAATTTAACCTTTGGAGCTGGCGTTGTTTCGGCACTTCGCGCACAAACTCATTTATTTTTCGATGTTCACATGATGGTTGAAAATCCTGAAAAATATGTGGAGGATTTTGCAAAGGCAGGAGCTGATAGCATGAGTATTCATGTTGAAGCAACTCATCATATTCACGGAGCACTTCAAAAAATTAAGAATGCCGGCATGAAAGCTTCGGTAGTTATTAATCCTGGAACTCCTGTAGAGGCGATTAAAACTGTTTTACCACTTGTGGATATGGTCTTAGTAATGACAGTCAATCCTGGTTTTGGAGGTCAAAAATTTATTCCTGAAATGATGGATAAAGTTCGTGAACTCGCTCAAATTCGAGCTGATAAAAAGCTTGATTTTGAAATCGAAGTTGATGGTGGAATTGATGACCAAACAATTAAAGTTGCTAAAGCTGCCGGAGCTAATGTTTTTGTTGCAGGGTCATTTATTTTTAAAGGTGAAGTTGAAGTAAATATTAATAAATTAAAAGAAGAACTAATGGAAAAACTATGATTATTTGGTTAAATGGTGCATATGGTTCGGGAAAGACAACTATTGCTGAACTCTTGCATGAACGTATTTTTCCCTCATGGATTTATGATCCAGAGGAAATCGGAGATTTTTTTAGAAAAAATTTGCCAAAAGAAATTCAAAAAGATGATTTCCAAAAATATCAAGAATGGCGGACTTGGAATGTTCAGATTCTTGAAAAGTTAAATAGAGAATATTCAGGAACCATTATTGTACCAATGACCCTACATATGAAGTTTTGTTTTGAGGAGATTTTTAAATCACTAGAAGTGCGAAATATCGAAGTTCATCGGTTTTTACTTGAAGTTTCTAAAGAGGAACTAATAAGGCGTCTTAATTTAAGAAATGATGCTTTAAAAAAATGGGGCTTATCTCATTTAGAAGAAGAACTGACATTTTTTGATACACTACCAGATAGTGAAAAAATTAATAATCAACAAAATCTAGAACTTGTAGTTAAAGAAATTTTAGAAAAAGTAGGAAAATAAAAAATCAAGATGGAAGTCATAATTATTATATTACTTATACTTTTGATTTTACTGTCCCTTGCCAATTTTTTCAAAAAAACTGACAAAGGAAATACGAGTCATCAGTTAAATTATCTTAATCAAAATTTATCGGAAATGCGCTCAGATATTAACCAGCAACTTGCGCAAAATAGGCAGGAACTTTCTAGTAGTTTACGTTCAGTCAATAATGATTTTTCGGCACTGACAGAAAATATCAATAGTAAGTTTGATTGGCAGTTTAAAGATTTACAAAACTCAAATGAGCAAAAATTAGAAAAAATTTCTGTAAGTTTGGTAGAATCTACTGATAGAACGGTTAGTAAACTGTCAGAACTGACAGAGTCAATTACCGCCAAATTTGACCATAAATTTAAAGAATTACAAGATTCAAATGATAAAAGATTGAGTCAGATTCAAGAAACGGTCGATGAAAAATTGCAAGAAACATTAAATCGCAGAATTTCGCAATCCTTTGAACAGGTAACTTTACATTTGAAAAATGTGGAAGAGGGCTTGGGCGAAATGAGAAATCTTGCCAGCGATGTGGACAGCTTACAAAAGGTAATGACCGGTGTTAAAACACGTGGGATTGTTGGTGAAATTCAGTTAGGCCGAATTTTAGAGCAAATGTTTACAAGTAGTCAATACCGTGAACAAGTCAATATCCAAGGGGGCAATGCAGTTGATTATGCTTTGATTTTACCTGGAAAATCTGATGATTCAGAGCTTTTATTACCAATTGACTCAAAATTCCCGATGGAAGATTATCAACGCTTGCAAATGGCTTTAGAATCAAATGACAGTCTGGAAATTGATAAGACAAGAAAAGCATTGTTTAATGCCGTCAAAGCTCAAGCCAAATCAATCAGTGAAAAATATATTGTTCCACCAAAAACAACAGATTTTGCCATCATGTTTTTACCAACTGAAGGGCTGTTTATGGAAGTGGTCAATAACCCTGAACTTTATGAACAAATCAGTCGTGATTACAAGGTCAATGTGACAGGTCCAACGACAATGACAGCCGTCTTGAACAGTTTGCAAATGGGCTTTAAAACTTTGCAAATCGAACAAAAATCAGCTGAAGTTTATGAGCTACTAGGTGCTGTCAAAACAGAATTTGGTAAGTTTGAAGGTTCACTGAAAAAAGTTCAAGAACGTCTGCAACAATCTGAAAAAGAGATTAGCAATCTAATCATCACAAGAACAAATGTGATGAATCGGAAATTACGGAATATCAATGAAATTGATAATAGTAAAAGTAGTGAACTTCTAGGGATAGATAATGAATAAACTTCTCTTTCTAGTTTAGGTTCGATATCTAAGAAAGTCGCTCTTAAAAGCGGTAAAAAATTAACATATAAAAGTGGGACGTAAGAAAGAAAAACATTTATTTCTTTGGTGAAATGAAGCGCCCCTGCAAATTAATTTAACTGAGTTCGGGCTCGTAGAAGCGTGTGAAATAGGAACTGGATTATATTCAGAACCACAATTTTCATCACTTCTGAATGCTCGTTCTCACATCTTAAAGGAGAAAACATGGTGCTCATTAAAAACTTAGAAATTGGCGAATTTTTTGAAGGGTTTTATCTGATTAAATCAGTTGAATTACGTCAAACTCGTGCCGGAAAAGACTTTTTAGCTTTAAGTTTTCAAGACCGAACAGGAACAATCAACGGAAATATTTGGGATGCCAATCCTAAAGCGGTTGAACAATTTAGAGCTGGACGTGTCGTACATATGAAGGCTCTCAAAGAACTTTATAATGGAATGCCTCAAGTCAATAAAATACAATTACGTTTGGCGACAGATAGTGAACCTAATCAACCTCATGATTACCGAGAAAGTTCTCCTGTTCAAGAAAAAGATCTACGTGAATATGTTCAATCAATCGTCTTCCGTATTGAAAATGCGACTTTAAATCGAATTGTACGAACGATTTTGAAAAAATTTGATAAAGAATTTTATGAATTTCCTGCTGCAAAAACTAATCACCATGCTTTTGAAGGAGGTCTTGCTTTCCATACAACCACCATGCTTCAATTAGCAGAAAAAGTTTGCGAAGTTTATCCACAACTCAACGAAAATTTGATGTTTGCCGGTGTTTTACTGCATGATATGGCAAAATGTTTAGAGTTTACAGGTGCGGAAAATACTTCTTATACTTTGCGCGGAAATTTGCTTGGGCACATTGTTTTGATTGATGAAGAAGTGAGTAAAGCCGCCATTGAACTTGGCTTTGATGATGACAATGAAGATTTATTAATGCTTCGTCATTGTTTGTTGAGTCATCATGGTGAGTTGGAATATGGTAGCCCTGTTCGTCCGCAAATTATGGAAGCAGAAATGATTCATCAAATTGATGTTATGGATGCCAATATGATGATGATGACTACGGCGACTCAAACGCTTGACCCAGGTCAATTTAGTCAACGCGTTTGGGCTTTATCTAATCGTAATTTTTATAAACCAAGAAAAGATTAAACCGTGGCGCATGGTTCAAGTGAATAAAAAAGCTGTTTTGCACCTAAATTTGAACAATTTGGTGTGGAACAGCTTCGCACTTCATGCTAGGCTCTCCACTCTCGCAGTCGAGTGGATTGTTAAAAGGGGAGCCCAAGCGGCTCCTCTTTTGTCTATTTCCACAGACATTTGAGTCATAATTTAACTTTTTGATTTTTTGTGGAAAGTACTTTGTCAACATTCTGAAGTGTGGCGTACATTTTTTTACTGACAGAAATTTTTGTTAGTAAAAATGGTAAAATAGAGGAAGTTAAAAAAATATAAGGAGTTTTTTATGAATTACACTTTAAAAAATGACCACTTAAATGTTGTTGTGGATACTTTTGGAGCAGAAATGCATTCTATTCAACATGATGATATTGAATATTTGTGGCAAGCAGATGCAAAATTTTGGGGCCGTCATGCTCCAGTTCTCTTTCCAATCGTAGGGAAATTGAAAAATGGGGAATATCGCTATAATGACAAAACTTATAAAATGGGCGGACACGGTTTTGCACGTGATAATGACTTTGAATTAATTAAGAAATCAGCTGATGAACTTGTTTTTGAACTTCGTGACAATGAAGATAGCTTAAATCACTATCCCTTTCATTTTGTTTTCCGTGTTTCTTATAAACTAGTAGACAATAAAATTAGAGTTCGTTATGAAGTGAAAAATGAAGATGAAAAATTCATGTCTTTTGGCGTAGGGGCTCACCCAGCTTTCAATGTTCCTTTAAAAAATGGAACTTTTGAAGATTACCAATTAATAATTTCACCAGATGAAAAGCGGACATTTATTCCACTTGATCCACCGTCAGGAACTTTGAAACTAGACGAAAGAGTTGAAAGTCAAGTCAGTCAACTTCCGTTAACAAGAGCACTTTTTGATAAAGATGCTTTAGTTTATACCTCATCAAAGGAGATGAAAGTTTCATTGACCAATAAATTAGATGACCACGAAGTCAGCCTAACATGGAAAAATATGCCTTATTTTGGTTTATGGTCACCTTATCCAAATGAAGCACCCTTTGTTTGTATCGAACCTTGGTGTGGAATTGCAGATGATGAAAATACTGATGGAGATATTACCAACAAATTTGGAATCAATCAATTGGCACCAGAAGGAAAATTTTCTTGTGAATATACCATTGAAATTAAATAATCAAAAAAGACTCTCGTATTTTTACGGGAGTTTTTGCTTAAAAAAATGCTAGAATTAATTGAGATAGGCTGTCAGTAAACTTAGGAGTTACAAAATTACTGACAGAATAAAAAACGACTGACAGAAAGTAAAATAATGACTACAATTCTTCTCAACGCCTTGAGTATCATGCTTGTTTTATTTTTAGCTCTCCTACTAAAGAAAATTAGAATTCTTCATCAAAAAGACGGAGCATTAACTTCAAAAATGGTTGTTTATCTAACCTTGCCAGCAACAATTTTAATTGGAGTCAATCATACGAAACTCTCTAATATTTTTTTTATCTTGATGTTTATGGGACTTTTTTTCAATCTTCTTTTAGTTTTTCTAGGAAAATTTATTGGACGAAAAGCTACTGTTGAAGAACGTGGACTTTATATGTTTGATTTGTCAGGTTATAATATCGGAAATTTTTCAATTCCTTTTGTTTCTAGTTTTTTTCCAGCAGCAATTCCATTTCTTGCCATGTTTGACATGGGAAATTCATTAATGGTGACAGGGACTACTCAAGCAATTGTTGAACTTTCAAGTGGTAGAAAAAAACACGGCTTTATCTTACAAGAAATATTTGGCGTCTTATTTCGTAATCCACCCTTTGTTGTTTATATTTTTATGTTTATTTTAGCAATTTTCGGCCTATCTTTTCCGGATGAATGGCTGATTCCAATTCGCCCCTTAGCAAATGCTAATACTCTTTTATCTATCTTTACGATTGGGCTTTTTATGGAATTTCGTCTGCCAAAGGGAAAATTAAAACTTGTCTTAAAAATATTGACTTGGCGCTATTTACTAGCCTTTATTTTAGCTAGTTTGGTTTATTTTTTCCTTCCATTTCCAGCTATAATAAAAGAAATTCTTTTATTAATCTTCTTTTGCCCAATGTCCTTTTTACATATGATTCAGGCTATAGAACTTGGAAATGATAAGGCCTTAGCTGGATTGACAATAAGTTTATCCATGTTTATTTCTTTAATTTTAATGAGTATCATTGTAATAATTTTGTGAGGTGAAAAATGAAAAATCAAATAGAAAAATTATTAGAGAATTTTGTACCAGAAGGTCAGCAAGAAAAAACAGATTTTAAAGTTTTTCAAGATTTTGCAGCTGATGAAAAAAATTTGAATCGGTCTTCTATTGCACATTTTACAGCAAGTGCATTTGTTTTGAATGAAAGTCATGATAAAATTTTAGGAATTTATCATAAGATTTATCAAAGTTGGGGTTGGGTAGGCGGCCATGCTGATGGCAATGCTGACTTATTAGCTGTAGCGGTAAAAGAAGTTCAAGAAGAAACGGGACTGCGATCTTTCAAAAAACTTTCAGAAATGCCAATTTCAATTGAAGCCTTACCTGTTTTTGGACATCATCACAGAAAATATGGTTATGTCAGTGCTCATATTCATCTTAATGTTACTTTTTTATTTGAAGCAAAGGAAAGTGATTCACTTCAAAAGAATACGGATGAAACAGGGGGATTAGCCTGGATTCCCCTAGAAAAATTTTCCGAAAAATCCTCAGAAAAAGAAATGAGAGTAATCTATGATAAAATCATTGCTCGAATTATAAATAAATAAATAAAATACAAAATGAGACTTGCCATAGGCAAGTTTTATTATAAGATTAAAAATTTTAAATTAGACCATCACAGAATTAAAATGCGAGACTATTGCAAAAAAATCACGAAGGGCTATAATTGAGTCTAATTCTATTTGAAAGTTGAGTGATTTATGCCGGTAAAAGTGATTGAAGGTCTGCCCGCAATTGATGATTTGCGAGCGGATAATATTTTTGTTATGAATGATGAACGAGCGAAGAATCAAAATATTCGCCCTTTAAATTTGCTGGTGGTCAATCTCATGCCGCGTAAATTAATAACTGAAAGACAAATTTTACGATTACTATCGAACACTCCATTACAAATTAATGTTGAATTTTTATATATGACTTCTCATGATTTTAAAAATACGAAACAAGGGCATTTAGATTCCTTCTATAAATCTTTTTCTGAGATTAAGAGTCAATATTACGACGGATTAATTGTCACAGGAGCTCCGGTTGAGCAGTTAAACTTTGAAGAAGTAGACTATTGGAGTGAGCTTTTGAAAATTATTGACTGGTCTAAAAGCCATGTCTATTCAAGTCTGCATATTTGTTGGGGGGCACAAGCGGCACTTTATGCTCGCTATGGTGTAACTAAAGAAAATCTTCCGCAAAAATTGTGTGGTATTTACAAAAGCTCAGTAGAGCAACCTAAAAATCCATTATTTAGAGGATTTGATGATTTTTTTAATTATCCACAATCGCGATATACCCAATCAAATCCATCAGAAATAAAAAAAGTACCTGATTTGGAAGTCTTGTCAAGCTCCAAAGAAACCGGATTTTCAATTTTAGCGAAGAAAAATTTGCGTGAAATTTACCTTTTTGGCCATTTAGAATATGACCGTGAAACTTTAGCTTGGGAATATGAGAGAGATAAAGAAGAAGGACTGAAACCCAATCTTCCCCAAAATTATTTTCCAGAAAATGATGATAAAAATAAGCCAAAAAGTACTTGGGCTTCAGCAGCTTCCCTCTTTTTTTCAAATTGGTTGAATTATGCGGTTTATCAAGGAACGCCTTATCTAGGAGAACGTCTGAGTCAACATTTGAATGAAGAAAATTATGATTTTAATCAAAAAGAGTAAAAGTAAAAAATAATGAGTTAAAAAATGAGGAAATTTATGGATAAAAGATTAGATACTTTATTGGCGCAAGTCGGAATTCATCAAGATGAGGCAACGGGAGCTTTAGTTAGTCCTTTGCATTTTTCAACGACCTATCAACATCCAGAATTTGGTCAATCGACTGGCTTTGATTACACCAGAACCAAAAATCCAACAAGAGCAACCTTGGAAGAAGCACTTGCTTCAATTGAATCAGGACAATTTGCTCTAGCAACTTCGTCAGGAATGGCTGCAATTGTCTTGGCCTTTTCAGTTTTTCCAGTCGGTTCCAAAATCGTTGCCAGTCGAGATTTGTATGGAGGTTCATTTCGCTGGTTCGATGAACAAGAAAAAGAGGGGCGATTTTGCTTTTCCTATGCTAAAACTGAAAAAGAAATGCTTGAGCTAATAGATGAAAATACTGATATTGTTTATATTGAAACACCGACAAATCCAATGATGGTTAAATATAATATTGAAAAAATCGCCAATAAAGCACAGGCATATCATGCAAAAGTGATTGTTGACAATACTTTTTATACCCCAATTTATCAAAAACCATTAGAATTGGGTGCGGATTTAGTGATTCATTCGGCAACAAAATATTTATCAGGACATAATGACGTCTTGGCTGGAGCGGTCATTGTTTATGATGAAGATCTTTATGAAAGATTATTATATCAGCTCAATACTACAGGAGCAGTTCTTTCTCCGTTTGATAGCTATCTTGTCATGCGAGGCTTGAAAACTTTAAGCCTCAGAATGGAGAGGGCAACTAAAAATGCCCAAAAAATTGTGACTTTCCTAAAAAAACTTCCGTCAGTAAAAGAAGTACTTTACCCAGGATTAGGTGGCATGATTTCTCTAAAAGTTACTGACAAAAACAAAATTCCTGCTATTTTAAATCACTTGAGCGTTTTTACATTTGCTGAAAGCTTAGGAGGTGTTGAATCTTTAATCACTTATCCAACAGCGCAAACTCACCATGATATTCCACTTGAGATTAGAGAAAGTTATGGTTTAACAGATGATTTGCTTCGCCTTTCGATTGGGATAGAAGATGTTCGCGATTTAATAGAAGACCTCAAAGAAGCTTTAGAAAATTAAAAAATTACTGATGAACAAACTAGCATATCCGTAAAGGCTATCTACGCACTGCGTGCTATGCTGTCCGTTTTGTCTATCCGCTAAAGCGAAACGCCAACGGCTATCCTATGATGAGACTACCAGCGTATCCATAAGTGCTAAAATATGTTCTGTCAGTAAATTTTTTACTGATGGAACTACTAGCATATCTGTAAACTGTTAAAGCAGTGACAGTTATCCTATGATGAAAAGAAAAAAGAGAGTATAAAAATGACAAAATATGATTTTACAACCATTCCAAATCGACTTGACCACAATTCTGTAAAATGGCAAGAAATAAAAGAGAATCCTCATAAACTTCCATTGTGGGTGGCTGATATGGATTTTCTTGCCTTACCAGAAATAAAACAAAGTATCCATGATTACGCAGACTATGGAGTTTATGGATATGCTTATGTTGAAGAAGATTTAATTAAAAGCATTCAAAATTGGGAAAAAAATCAACATCAGTATGACTTTTCTAAAGAAGCTTTAATTTTGGTTGAAGGAGTTGTTCCAGGAATTGGTCTGGCCATTCAAGCATTGACCAAAGAAAATGATGCTGTTTTAATAAACACACCTGTTTATCCCCCGTTTGCCAGAACAGTTAAGCTAAATAATCGAAAGCTAATTGAAAATAAACTGATTGAAAAAAGTGGGGAATTTCTAATTGATTTTGAAGTTTTTGAAAAAGAAATTGTTGAAAATTCCGTGAAATTATATATTCTTTGTAACCCCCACAATCCTGGTGGGCGCGTGTGGACGAAAGAAGAACTGATAAAACTTGGCCAAATTTGTAAAAAGCATAATGTGATTGTCGTTTCTGATGAAATTCATCAAGATTTAACATTGTTTGGTCATCAGCATCAGACCTTTAACACTCTTTCAGAAGACTTCAAAGATTTTTCAGTTGTTTTATCTTCTGCCACTAAAAGTTTTAACATTGCTGGTGTGAAATGCGCTTATGCAATTATTGAAAACCAAGATTTACGTGAAAAATACTTGCAAAGAAGACTAGCAAATAATCAACAAGAAATTAGCACTTTAGGAATGCTAGCCACCAAAGTTGCTTATGAAAATGGAAGTGAATGGTTAAATGAACTCAAAAATGTGCTTGAAAAAAATATCACTTATATTGAGTCAGAACTTCATCAAAAAACAAAAATCAAAGTAATGAAACCTCAAGGAACCTATTTAATTTGGCTTGATTTTTCTGAATATCAATTAGAAGATAAGGTATTGGATGAAAAATTAGCAGAAGAGGCAGGTGTGATTCTAAATAAAGGAATAAGCTTTGGAAAAGCTGGACAAGCGCATGCCAGATTAAATGCTGCTGCACCTTTCTCATTGATTGAAGAAGCAAGCAAACGACTCGTAGAAACATTCAAAATTTAAGGATTTTAGTCGAAAATGTGTTTTTAAGAATGAAAAATATGTTAAAATCAACTTATGAATGATATTTTACAACTCACAATTGTTTTAATTGCCTCTTTAATTGCTACTCTTGTTTCAAGACGCCTTAAAATTCCAGCTGTCGTTGGACAAATGCTTGTTGGGATTTTGATTGCTCCATCAGTTTTAGGCTTGGTTCATAGCGGTCATGTTCTAGAAGTAATGTCTGAGATTGGGGTTATCTTACTCATGTTCTTAGCGGGAATTGAGAGTGATTTAACTGTTCTAAAGAAAAATTTTAAAGCATCAATGCTCGTTGCAGTTGGTGGTGTAATTGTGCCATTAATTGCCTTTGGACTTGTTGCTTTTGGCTTTGGTTACGGAATATCGACCAGTTTCTTTTATGGAATTGTTTTCGCTGCGACCTCAGTGTCGATTACGGTTGAAGTCTTACAAGAATATGGTAAACTCAGTACACGTGCAGGTTCGATTATTCTAGGAGCAGCAGTTGTTGATGATATTTTAGCTGTATTGATTTTATCAATTTTTACTAGTTTTAAAAATGGTGGTTCTGGTTCTCATCTTTTCATCCAATTTTTGCTTGAACTTCTCTTTTTTGCCTTTTTATTTCTTGTGCATAAGCTTATTCCAAGATTTTGGAAATTCGTCCAAAAACTACCCATTGCCAACAAAAATACGATTGTTGCCTTGATTATTTGTTTGGGCTTAAGTCTACTTGCTGATAGCGTAGGAATGTCAGCGGTAATAGGTAGTTTCTTTGCAGGACTTGCTATTTCACAAACAGAAGTAAGTCATAAGATTGAAGAATATACTTCAGCAATCGGTTATGTTATTTTTATCCCAGTATTCTTTGTACTTATCGCCATATCTGTTCAATTCGATAGTTTAATTCATCATCCTTGGATAATTTTACTCTTTACCTTCTTAGCAATTTTGACAAAATTTATCCCCGCCTATTTTGTTGGAAAAGCAAGTAAATTAAGTACTGGTGAGAGTATGTTGATTGGAACAGGAATGATTTCACGAGGAGAAATGGCCCTGATTGTGGCTCAAATTGGTCTGACGAGTGCCATTATTACAGATGAAGTTTATTCGGAGCTGGTTATCGTGATTATTTTAGCAACTGTATTAGCACCATTTTTAATTAAAATGGTCTTGAAAAAATATGATAATTAAGAAAAAATAAAGAATAAAAGACGAAAAATTTAAATTTTTTTAAATTTCATCTTATTCCTCCCAAAAAGACCAAAAAAGTGGTAAAATAGAAAAAATGCTTTTAGAGAATAGCGAACTTGCTAGGCTCTAAAAAATTTTGCCTAAAATTAGCAAAATTGCCTTTTAAAGGCAGTTTACAAATCTGAACTTTGCTTAGCAAAGGGATCTAGCGAAAGGAAAATCAAAATGTCAAAATTTCAAGTCGTAGAACATCCATTGATTCAACACAAACTCTCAATCTTGCGTCGTAAAGAGGCATCGACAAAAGAATTCCGTGAACTTGTTGATGAAATTGGAATGCTCATGGCCTACGAAGTATCAAGAGATTTACCCCTTGAAGATGTCGAAATCGAAACACCCGTTCAAAAAACGACGGTTAAACAAATCGCAGGTAAAAAATTAGCGATTGTACCAATCTTGCGTGCTGGTATTGGGATGGTAGACGGAATTTTGAAATTGATTCCAGCTGCTCGTGTAGGGCATATCGGAATGTATCGTGACGAAGAAACACTTAAACCAGTTGAATATTTAGTGAAACTTCCAGCCGACATTGCTGACCGTCAAATTTTCCTTGTTGACCCAATGCTTGCGACTGGTGGTTCAGCAATTTTAGCAGTTGATTCTCTTAAAAAACGAAATGCTAAAGCAGAAAATATTAAATTTGTTTGTCTTGTTGCTGCACCAGAAGGAGTGAAAGCTCTCCAAGAAGCACATCCAGATATTGAAATTTATACTGCAGCTTTGGATGAAAAACTTAATGAACATGGTTATATTGTCCCAGGTCTTGGTGATGCTGGAGACCGTTTGTTCGGTACTAAATAATAAATTTATCCCTATTTCAAATAGGGATTTTTTTATTTTATAAAAAAAGTAATTTTTTGAATCAAAATAGTTTACAAGTGTAAATTTATTTGATAAGATTACATATGTAAACAATAAAAACAAAAAAGGAAGTAATTATTATGTCATTCATTAAATCATTAGAAAACCGTCGCACAATCTACGCTCTTGGAAGAAACGTTCAAGATGAAGAAAAAGTGATTGAAACAATTAAAGAAGCTGTACGTTTTTCACCAACAGCTTTCAATTCACAAACTGGACGTCTTTTGATTCTCACAGGTGATGCCCAAGATAAACTTTGGGATGAAATTGTTGCCCCAGAACTTAAAGCAGCCATGGAAGCACAAGGTGTTCCTGAATCAGCTTGGGATAACACACGTGCAAAACTTGATGGATTTAAAGCTGCTTTTGGTACAATTCTTTTCTTTGAAGACCAAGCAGTTGTTAAAAATCTTCAAGAACAATTTGCTCTTTATGCAGATAACTTCCCAGTTTGGTCAGAACAAGGTTCAGGAATTATTTCTGTAAATGTATGGACTGCTCTTGCTGAACTAGGTTTAGGCGCTAACTTGCAACACTACAATCCATTGATTGACGAAGCTGTTGCTAAAGAATGGAATCTTCCAGAAAGCTGGAAACTTCGTGGACAACTTGTATTTGGTTCAATCGAAGCACCTGCTGGCGAAAAAACTTTCATGGATGATGCAGACCGTTTCATCGTTGCCAAATAATCAATCATTTTTAATGACCGTCAGTAAAATTTACTGACGGTTTTTTATTTTGTAAAGTTGAACTCTTAAAAGCTGCATGCTATAATTGTCCAAAAGGAAGTGAAAATGAAAAGGATAAAAATGAGGCGATTTTTACAAGATAAAAAATATCCAGCCCTTGATTTTTTGAAGTATGTTGGACCAGGATTGATTGTTGCGGTGGGATTTATAGATCCAGGAAATTGGGCTGCCAATCTTGCTGCGGGTTCTCAATTTGGTTATAAATTACTTTGGGTAATTACACTATCAACAATTATGTTGGCTTTTCTCCAGCATAATGTGGCCCACTTAGGGATTGTCACAGGAAAGTGTTTGTCAGAAAATGCGACCCAATACCTTAGACCCTGGCTCAGTAGAACAGTTTTGGGAACGGGAGTTTTAGCTTCTATTTCGACAGCAGTTGCTGAAATTTTGGGTGGAGCAATAGCTTTGCAAATGCTCTTTAAATTACCAATTGTGGTAGGAGCAATTTTAACAGCTGGTTTGGTTATCTGGTTTTTGTTTAGTAATTCATATCCTAAAATTGAAAAAGTTATTATTGGTTTTGTAAGTTTGATTGGGATTGCACTTTTACTAGAAATTTTTATTATTCCACATATTAATTGGGGACAAGCAGCAAAAGGAATGGTCATTCCTTTTGTTGATGCAAAATCAATGCCAATCATCATGTCAGCCCTAGGGGCCGTTGTCATGCCACATAATCTATTTTTACACTCGGAAGTTATTCAAAGTCGTCAGTGGAATTTAAAAGATGAAGCGGTGATGGAAAGACAATTGCGTTTTGAGTTCTTTGATACAATTTTTTCAATGTTTCTAGGCTGGGTGATTAATTCTGCAATTATTATCATTGCTGCGGCTTTATTTTTCCCTCGAATTGTAACAGAAATTAATCAAGCACAAGAAATGCTCGTTCCTCTCCTTGGTCCAGTGGCTGCAATTATTTTTGCGATTGCTTTTCTTTTTGCAGGAGTAGCCTCATCGGTAACAGCAGGAATGGCAGGTGGGTCAATTTTTGCAGGAATCTTTGCAGAACCTTATGATGCACAAGACCCACATAGTAAATTAGGTGTTTTAATCACAATAATTGGAGCAACGATTGCCATTTGCGCTTTAAGTTTTGTGACTTCGCCCTTTAATATTTTAATTTATTCACAGGTTTTCTTAAGTATCCAATTACCAATTACTATCTTTTTGCAAATTTATTTGACAAGTTCTAAAAGAGTAATGGGCAAATATAAAAATGTTTGGTTTACAAAGTGGCTCTTATTAGCAACAGGAGTTTTTGTAACTTTACTCAATATCGTATTAATCGTCGAAACTTTTAAATAATTCCGAAAAATTTGGTATAATAGTATTGTAAGAAGATTAAAAAATAAGGAGAAATTGATGCAAGCAAAATTAGTTAATAAAGTAGTTATCAAACGTAATGGACATGTCGTTGACTGGGATAGCTTCCGCATTCAAACGGCAGTATTCAAAGCTGCAATCAATGGTAAATACAAAGATAAACCGCTCCACGCCAATATGATTGCTAATAATGTAACAAAAGTCGTTGAAAAAGTAATTGCTGAGCTCTCTTTTGAAAAAATTGAGATTGAAACGATTCAAAACCAAGTGATAAAACAACTCAATGATTTTGATAAAGATGTGGCACGCGATTTTCTTGCTTACAAAACAAAGCAAAATATTGAGCAAAGACATTAATATAAAAAGAACTCATTGAGTTCTTTTTTACTCGTCAGTAAAAATTACTGACAGAACTTTTAATTTTGGGCTGTCAGTAATTTTATTTAGTATTATTTCCTTCTTGACAAATTTTAGGTCAAGCTTTACAATATAAAAAGAGACATGTTTTTAGTGAAAATTTCTAAGAAATCAGGCGGTTGATGCGAGCCTGAAAATGGCAGCTAAAAATACCACTCACTACTTACAGACTTTTTGTAAGTTAAATTCTTTTTTGGACAACAGAAAAGCGTCTCTGACACGTTACGTCAAAGAAGAGAAATTTACTGACAGCAATTTTATAGCTAGAAATTGAGCACTTTTGTAAGCAATAATTGCTAGAAAGAGCTTAACGAATTTTGTCAGCAAATAGAACAAAGGTGGTAACACGCAAGTAGCGTCCTTTATAGGATGAGATTTGCGTTTTTTTATTTCCATAAATTATTGACAAGACTTTAACAAGTAATTCATTGCTCCCAAGCAATTCGGATTTTTCTGTCAGTAATTTCCAACTAAAAAAAGATTAAAGAAAGGCACATAAAATGATTAAAATAACATTTCCAGACGGTAACGTAAAAGAATTTGAGGCGGGCGTAACAACATTTGAAATTGCTAAATCAATCTCACCTAGTCTTGCCAAAAAAACACTTGCAGGTAAGGTCAACGGAAAATTAATTGATGCCACTCGAGCAATCAATGAAGATAGCAACTTTGAAATTGTAACACCAGACCATGAAGATGCACTTGGAATTTTACGACATTCAGCTGCTCACCTTTTTGCTCAAGCAGCAAAACGCCATTTCCCTGATATTCACTTGGGTGTTGGACCAGCTATTCAAGATGGTTTCTATTACGATACAGATAACGAAGCCGGTCAAATTTCAAATGATGATTTGGCAACAATTGAAGCTGAAATGAAGAAAATTGTCAAAGAAAACTTCAAATCAGAACGTAAAGAAGTAAGCAAAGAAGAAGCAAAAGAAATTTTTGCAAATGATCCATACAAACTCGAACTCATTGAAGAACACAATGAAGATGAAGGTGGACTTACTATCTATACTCAAGGTGAATATACTGACCTTTGCCGCGGCCCACACGTTCCATCAACTGGTGTCATCAAATTTTTCCACCTTCTCAACGTTGCAGGTGCTTACTGGCGCGGTAATTCTGATAACAAGATGATGCAACGTATTTACGGTACAGCTTGGTTTACAAAAGAAGAATTAGAAGAAAATCTTAAACTTCGTGAAGAAGCAAAAGAACGTGACCACCGTAAACTCGGTCGCGAACTTGACTTGTTCTTTAATGACGCAGAACTTGGTGCGGGAACTGCTTACTGGCTCCCAGCTGGAGCAACAATTCGTCGAATTATTGAACGTTTTGTCGTTGACCAAGAAGTGAAAAACGGTTATCAACACGTTATCACACCAGTCATGATGAACCTTAATACTTATAAACAGTCAGGTCACTGGCAACATTACCATGAAGATATGTATCCACCAATGGATATGGGTGATGGCGAAGAAATGGAACTTCGTCCAATGAACTGTCCGAGCCATATAGCTATCTATAAACACCATGTCCACTCTTATCGTGAACTCCCAATTCGTATTGCCGAATTTGGTATGATGCACCGTTATGAAAAATCAGGAGCACTCTCAGGACTTCAACGTGTCCGCGAAATGACTTTGAATGATGGTCATACTTTCGTCATGTTAGAACAAGTTCAAGAAGAATTTAGTAAAATTCTTCAATTGATTATGGACATGTACCGTGACTTTGGAATCAATGATTACAGCTTCCGACTCAGCTACCGTGACCCTAAAGATACAGTGAAGTATTTCCCAGATGATGAAATGTGGGAAAAATCTCAAGCAATGCTCAAAGCGACAATGGATGACATGAATCTTGACTACGTTGAAGCAGAAGGAGAAGCAGCATTTTACGGTCCTAAACTTGACATTCAAGTTAAAACTGCGCTTGGTAATGAAGAAACACTTTCAACTATTCAGTTGGACTTCCTTAATCCTGAAAACTTTGACATTTCGTATATCGGTGCTGACGGGGAAAAACATCGCCCAGTAATGATTCACCGTGGCGTAATCTCAACACTTGAACGTTTCATTGCCTACCTTATCGAAGTTTATAAAGGTGCTTTCCCAACATGGCTTGCTCCAACTCAAGCAACCATTATTCCAGTAAATAATGAAATTCATGCCGATTATGCTTGGAAAATTCAACGTGAACTTCAAGATAAAGGCTTCCGCGTTGTTGTCGATGAAGCCAATGAAAAAATGGGCTGGAAGATTCGTCAATCACAAACACACAAAATTCCATATCAAATCGTTATTGGAGACCAAGAACAAGCTGATGGAAGTGTAAATATTCGTCGTTATGGCTCAAAAGAAACAAAAGTCATTCCGCTTGAAGAATTTATTGAAAATATCAGCGCAGATGTTGCTAATTTTAGCCGCGTTGATTAAAGAAAAAGAGACTGTTGAAAATCAGTCTCTTTTTTATTTATATTGGAGAATTATAGGGTATAATAAATTGTATTAAAAAGATTATTAAGGTGAAGTATAAAGGGATATGGAAGTGATTAGCAGTTTTTATTTATTTTTGGAAATTTTAGGAACCGTAGCATTCGCTATTTCGGGGACCGTGGTGGGGATCAATCATAAACTAGATATTTTTGGTATTCTTGTGATGTCAGTAATAACAGCAGTTGGTGGTGGGATATTTCGAGATTTACTCTTAGGAGCAACACCTCCTACAGCATTAAAATCGCCATTTTTTATAGTTATTTCGATTATTGCATCAATAGTAGCTATGCTTGTAGCACTAATAATTAAATCAAGAAGAGAAGCATTGAGTATTTTTAAAGCAGCACGTTTCTACAATAATCTTCTCTTAGTTTCTGATGCCATAGGTCTAGGAATTTTTACTGTATTAGGGATTGATGCTGGAATAGCACATGGTTATTCACAAAATATCTTCTTCATTGTATTCTTAGGAGTATTGACAGGTGTCGGTGGTGGAATGATACGCGATGTGATTGCAAATCAAGTTCCGATGATTTTTAGAGAAAACATCTATGCCCTACCATGTATTATTGGTGGAATTCTATATGTATACCTTCAATCGGTAATCAGCCATAACTTAGCTTTGTTTATTTCTGTCATCTTTATCGTTCTCATCAGAATCATTTCGGAACAGAGAAAACTAAATTTACCAAGAATCGAATATTAATGTATTTAATAAAACATGACAACCGTGGGATTTTCCGGATGTAAGATAAAAAAAGTCGTAAAAGTCACAGTTAATTCTTGACAAGTTTAGGTAGGTTTGATAGAATATAATAGTTGTCGCAAGAGACGAGGGTCTTGAAGCGATAAGCTAGACCATTGAAAACTGAATAAAGAAGAATGACTCATGTGATGTAGTAACATACATCAAAAATCTGTCAATCAATAATGAAAGACAAGCCAGTCACTAAGGTGACTTAAATACTTTATTTGAGAGTTTGATCCTGGCTCAGGACGAACGCTGGCGGCGTGCCTAATACATGCAAGTTGAGCGCTGAAGGTTGGTACTTGTACCGACTGGATGAGCAGCGAACGGGTGAGTAACGCGTGGGGAATCTGCCTTTGAGCGGGGGACAACATTTGGAAACGAATGCTAATACCGCATAAAAACTTTAAACACAAGTTTTAAGTTTGAAAGATGCAATTGCATCACTCAAAGATGATCCCGCGTTGTATTAGCTAGTTGGTGAGGTAAAGGCTCACCAAGGCGATGATACATAGCCGACCTGAGAGGGTGATCGGCCACATTGGGACTGAGACACGGCCCAAACTCCTACGGGAGGCAGCAGTAGGGAATCTTCGGCAATGGACGAAAGTCTGACCGAGCAACGCCGCGTGAGTGAAGAAGGTTTTCGGATCGTAAAACTCTGTTGGTAGAGAAGAACGTTGGTGAGAGTGGAAAGCTCATCAAGTGACGGTAACTACCCAGAAAGGGACGGCTAACTACGTGCCAGCAGCCGCGGTAATACGTAGGTCCCGAGCGTTGTCCGGATTTATTGGGCGTAAAGCGAGCGCAGGTGGTTTATTAAGTCTGGTGTAAAAGGCAGTGGCTCAACCATTGTATGCATTGGAAACTGGTAGACTTGAGTGCAGGAGAGGAGAGTGGAATTCCATGTGTAGCGGTGAAATGCGTAGATATATGGAGGAACACCGGTGGCGAAAGCGGCTCTCTGGCCTGTAACTGACACTGAGGCTCGAAAGCGTGGGGAGCAAACAGGATTAGATACCCTGGTAGTCCACGCCGTAAACG
>OGTL01000293.1_pt1 | contig 51250 bp, 76 predicted proteins | sample 1553601 | NCBI WGS metagenome assembly OGTL01 (sample SAMEA2580112, study PRJEB22360) | human gut metagenome | biome: human gut; feature: human-associated habitat; material: faeces | place: Denmark | collected 2008/2010 | reverse complement strand
AACGATGCTTTAGGAGTTATTTATAACCTTAATGTGAAAGGTAAGATTATTATACAATTTACTGCTTTCGTTGTAAAGAAAAACGCTCCAAATAAGGAGCGATAACTCTAGAAAGTCATCTGTCAGTATACCAAAATCTTATTGTTTTGTAAATAAAATAGAAGCCGCAGCGCACGACTTCTACAGCTATGAATAACAAGAGACTGTGACCTCTTTAATACAAATATACTATTAAAAAAGAGATATTACTAATTATTTGTTCCAAAATAAGAGGACGCCACTCCTAAATAAGAAATGGCGTCACAGCAGTATATAGATATTATAACGCTCTCATTGAAACTTGTCAATCCTTTAAACAGTTTTAATAAAGTATATTAAACAAGAATAACACCCTCGCCAAAAGGCGCTTCCTGAAACACTATTAAAATACTACTCGTAGAATTATTATATTACCATCACGTTATTTTGTAAAGAATATTGTTTTGATTAAAATACCTTGCATAATCATTTACATTTTGATATTCTTTTTAAAAATATAATTGGAGAACAATATGAAAAAAATATTATTTACAATTTTAGCCTTAGGTTTTAGTTTAATCGTATTGAGTGGTTGTCAAACTAGAGAAGATAGTTCGGATTGGTTACAAGGCGATTGGTATAGTAAGGACTGGAATGTAACTTACACTATCATTAAACAAGATGAAAATGACTGGGAAATTAGAGATGGAGAGAATCCTATCGCTAAATGTTCACAAGAATATATAGATGATAAAGATAGTAAAGAAATTCTACTTATTGATAAGAAGGGCATTGAATTTCATATCACTCCAATTGATAAGAGCCATATAAAATTTCAACAAGTAAGTAAAGATGGCACATTAGGGACTACTGATGCAGTGGAGTTTGTTAAAAAACAATATTAGAAGACAGGATCAATCCCTGTTTTTTTGTTGTAAAGAAAAACGCCCCGGAGGGCGAGGTTATGTTTTAGTTTGGTTTTGGATAAAGTGTCTAATTAAAATAGAAACTTCGAATAGTGTAGATAATATAAAAGAAATTCCCCCTATCAAAAGAATTTGATCAGACTGCTCAAATTCGCCGAAAGCTAAAACCTCAATACTTAGTATAATGACAACAATCCAAGTTCCTTCAAATTTCATCTTACTACCACCACTTTTAGTTTTATTAAAAAGTATATCATATTCTGAAAAATAAAAAAAGTAGTGACCGAAGTCAGGCATAATTTCTAATAATTTAGAGTTTGACCAGCGTAAATCAAATTAGGGTTTGAAATACCATTCATTGAAACTAAACTTTGAACTGTTGTTCAATGAAAAAAAGCATTCATTAAGAAAGGCTTTTGTTGTTGCATCATGTTCATTTTGAATTTGCTTTTCCTGAGATGTATATTGTTCTTGAGTGATTTTCCCATGATTCAAAAGATCTTCAAGTTGGCTTTTTTTCTGAGAAAAAGTATCATTTGATTTATTCAGGATTTCTTGAATATTTGCTTCATATTCCCGAGCCTGTTGAGTGGAAATATTATTTATATCTCCAGCTAATGCTTGCATCAAAGCCTTCTTCTTATTTCCAGTTATACCTAAAGCGGTTATTTCTTGTTCTGCAATTTTTTGCTGAGCAGTGGCTACTTGCGTCTGTTGTATGAATGACAGTTTCCCTTGCTCTCCATTTGCATTTTTATAAATATTTGTTATTTCATCCGTAGCTTGCTGAACAACTGCTTTCGCAGTGGTACCTCCGCTTTTAATATTGTCAATAACGTCTTTACCAAAGCCTAGATTTTTTGCTTCATCAACTAATTTTTTTGTAGATGAATCAATATCACTATCAGTTGTAGTTTTTAAATCACTGATTGCTTGAGCGACATTTTTAAAAGCTTTAGTCCCCTCTGTTTCAAAAAGCGTAGTTGCTCCAGTCAAATCATCAATTTTGCTTTTAAAATTTTCAACTTTAGAGACTGTTTCTTGAGGAACATTTACTGTGCCAAATAACTTCATTCTCTCTTTGGCTTCATCTACTGCTTTACTTACAACAATTATTAATCCAGCAAGACCAGCTACGCCTAATGCACCCACAGCCACTGGACTTAAACCAGCTAATATTGGAGAGATTCCAGCTAAGGAAGCAGATAGTCCACCACCTCCAGCTATCGCAGCAGTTGCTCCTCCCGCTTCTGTAGCAATCCCTCTAAGGGCAAGTTCTCCAGCTCCTTTTGCACCAATTCTAGCCAAACCTCCAGTAACTCCCGAAATAATACTTGTTAATCCACTTAAAGCTTTCGTTGTTGGAGCAACTGCGGCCGCTCCAAGTGCCATATGGACGATAAATTGTTGAGTTTCTGGGCTTAATTTTGAAAACGAGCCCGCCAAATTATCTATTTCTTTAACAACTGGAATGATTGAAGGTAGGAGCTTTTGACCTAAATTAATTGATAAAACTTCCAAAGTCGCTTTAGCTTTATTAAAAGCATTCTTATCAGAATTGTTCATTTGGTCTGCGAGCTTTTTAGTATAACCAGTCGCATTTTGTGTTTCTTTGGTTAAGTTGCGTAATGCATCTCCGCCTTGGTTAATCAGCACGTTCATACCTGTTTGAGCTTCTACACCAAAAGCTTTAGCAACTAATAAACTTTTTTCAGCATCTGTCATACCTTCGGTATGCTTTTTGATGGTATCGAGCATATCAGGTAAACCGATATTTCCTTTTTTCCACTCATCGATATTAATGCCAAGTTCTTCAAAAGCTGCCGAAGATTGTTTAGTAGGTTTTAACAATCGAGATAGAGCGCCACGCAATGATGTACCAGCTTTTTCTCCTTCGATACCATTATTTGAAAGCAATCCTACTGCAGCAGCGGTTTGTTCAACATTCATCCCTAAAGAATGAGCAACGGGTCCAACATATTCCATTGCTATTCCCATGTCTTCAAATCCTGCAGAGGTTTTATTAGCTACAAATGTCAAGCTATCCGTTACTCGTTGGGTATTTTTCATCATGGATGCTGTATCTTCAGTCTTTAAACCAAACTGTTCTAGAATAGCAGTTGATGCAGACATTACTGTTCCGAAATCTTCCCCTGAGGCTCTTGAAGCATCTAATACCGCAGGCATGGCCCCAACGGTTTGATTAAAATCATAACCGCGTTTAATCATTTCTTCCATACCATCATTGATAGATGAGGTATCAATACCGTATTGTCTAGCCCATTGTTTAGATTTATCTGATAAAGTATCCATTTGCTTAGAAAGAACTTTTGCTGGTGTTCCATCTGATAATAAAGCTTGGATTTCAGTCATCTTACCATTGAAATTAGTTGCTGCTTGAATTCCTTTTGCGAATGTTGCAGTTATAGCAATTGAAGCAGGCATAGCTTTTGAAGCAATTGAATTTAAACCTGAGCTTACTTTTCCTAGACCTGAAGACATTTTAGGTAAGATAGAGGTTTGTTTATATTGCTCTATCGCTGCATTTTTTAATTGTGCCTGGTATTGCATTAATTGTGCATTTGCTCGAGAAATATCAGTCGCATATTTTTGAGTGCTAGAGCTTGCTTTTCCGTCAATGAGTGAACCATTGTAAGATTTTTTTAGTAAATCAATCTGTTCTTTTTGCTTAGCGATTGATTTATTCAAAACTTCCATTGGACTCCTAACCCCATCAACACCTTTACCAAATGTTGAAAATGAGGTTTGAGAAGTTTTTAAATCATTTTTTAAGGCAGCTAATTGCTTGTTAACGCCTGTAATGCCTTTTGAAAAGCTGGAATCATCAAACCCCATTTCAATTATCATTTTCCCTAAAGGTGTATCTGCCATGGCTTTCTCCTTGAACTTTTATTGTTAATTCAAGGATAAACAAAAAACGCCCTTAAAAAGTAGCGTTTTTATATTAGTTATCCATTAAAAACTTGTCGTTCCATAGTTACTAGAATCTCACCGTGACTATTTCCCGTCATTATACCTTCTTGCCGCCATGTGTTTTCCACCATAGATACTACTTTCCAGCCTTGTCTAGCGAATGCGTTTAACATTTCTTCCATAGGTTTTGTTTTTGTATCTCCAATAATCATACGATCACGAAACTTCAATACCTTATATTCAAACTTAGGAAGATTGGTGTAAAATTCTTTAATTCTTTCGTTTTGTATATCTTTATCTTTTTTGGATATTTCTATTTTTGTTAATTCTTGTAGAGCATTTCTTTGGCCCTGTAACTCTTCTAAATCTATATCTACATCTTTTAAAAAATCTATAAAATTAATCTGAGAATGCAAAAGAAAATTACAACTTAAAAGTTTATTTACTATTTCTTTAACTCCTTCTGGAGTTATGTCTATAGCAATTACATTTTTACTATTTTCTATGAATTTGTTGTATAACTCTTTGTCTGCAAATATCGGTTTTTTTATATTAATTGCAGTCTCTTTAACCTCATCAAAAAAATATCTAATTTCCATATCATACTCCAGTATTTTTTTATTTAATTATATCTTTTTTCTCAGTAAAAAAACAGCTTCTAAGAGCCGTTTTTATAATTTATTCATGAAGTCACCAAGGGACATTACCTCAGTTTCTTCTTCAACCAAACTTGCTTCTGAATCATCGTCATTAGAATTGATCACTCCGACAATAGTCTCAAAGTCATTATCTAAAATGTCTGAAACGGTAAATCCAGTATTGACAACTAACTGCTTAATGAAGTTTAAGAAACTTTCCTTAGCTTCTTTAGCAGTTATGGTTCTTTTTTTTCGTCACTTTCCTCGTTTCCCAAAACAACAGAAATCAAATGTGAGATAGTCGCGTCTAATTCCCATGGGTCTAGTCCTTTCAAAACTTGTTCTTTCGTAAGTTTATCATCTGGGAAAAGACTGGCAATATATTCAAGTCTCAAAGCAATAATTTCTACATTATTAAGTGATTCTTTCTCGATTTTCTCTTGAATATTCCAAAAATCAAGATACTTCTGACCAGTGATATGATTTTGCTTATAAGTGACATCCCCACCCTTTTGGTGGAGAGTGATTTCTAACTTAGCCATTTCTTACCTTTCAAAGTTTTGCGCCCCCTACGGTCGCTTGACCGACTACGGGGTCACTAGGGAGTAGTTGTCATACTTAAAGCGGCACGTACTTTATCCTGCGCAGCTGTATCAGTTCCTGCATATTTCTTGAAGAAATCTCCGTTATCTGCTGAACCAACTGAGTAGGAAAGAGTATCTGGTTTAATTTCTTCTGCCTTCCCTTGAGTTGTAGCAATTTCAACTCCATCATAAGAGAAAACTCCAGTTAGGAATCCAAGCAAGAAATTATTGCCACGGATATCATAATCTTCGATCAAAATCGAACAGTCAGGCGCCTGTGTTTCACTGCCTGCTGTGATGATTTCATCTTCATCAATTGCATAGCCAAGAATTGCTGACTGTACTTTATCAGGAATATCAATGATGTCAAAATCAATCTTACCATCACCAACACCTTTACCTGAGATGTGGTAAACACCATTTGAACCCCAAGTTTTTACTGGATCAACTGCAAGACCTGAAATTTTAGCACTTGAAGTTGCCCCTTTATCTTTTTTACCTTCCACAACAAATAAATTTGTGTCAAGTGTAGCTGGCTTACCATCCAAAATTCGAATGGTTAATTTTTTAAATCCAACTGTAGCTGTACCCATTTTTTTCTCCTTTATTAATAATCATCATATAATTGGCTATTGCCTTGATAAAATCTTGCATCCACATATCTCTTAGTGGTTGAGAAATAATCATCTAAACCACCTGACATTTGGTAGAAACCTTTAGTTTTAAGAATTTGTTCAACTTTCCTTTGAAGTTTTTTTGGAACATCGCGCTGAACTGCTTCAATACTCACTTGAAAGATAAAGTGTTTTGATAATGAATCATTACTCGCAAATCCCACTGATTCAGGAGGACCAGAAGGAATAACAGTAATACTAGTTTTATCTTTTGGAAGCTCATCATAGCGAACATAGCTCTTAAAACCTTGATTTTGCTTAATTTCTTGAATTTCTGAATCAGTTGCTAACTCTTCCATTAATTCTTTAAGCATATCTTTCATTCAATCAACTCCTTTAAATTTCTTTGGGCTGATTCTACAAACTTACTTACTTGTGCGTTTGAAAACTTTTGTAAAGCACCAAAGCTTTTATATCGATAGCTTTTACCATTCCTAGTAAATCCATTATTTTCTAAATGAACTAATCTCCAATGTTTCCCACTGTTACCAATCTTAATTATTGGAAATCCCGAAGCTCTTGAAACATTCCCTCGAACAACCCCAGCCACCGTATCTCCACTATCAGCGAATCCTTGAAGAGTACTTTTCAAATCAACAACAGCCTCATCTGCTGCTTTTCCAAGAGCTTTACCTTCAATTGTTCTTACACGAGTTTCACTAAACTTTTCTCTTAGTTTTGCTTCAATTTCTTCAAAGCCCTTGATTGTCATTGAACTACTCATTAAGATTCGTCCCTCCTAGAATTATTTTCAAGAAAGTTCGGTCATGAAAGTCAGGCTGAATATCAATTATGTTCCAAACCTTATTGACGTACCTTGAGTCATCAATAATAACTTTGTCGTCGTTTTTAGGTTGATAACCAGTCATTGGGTCACGAATTTTAAGTGTCGCACCATTCTTAACGTTTTGATTTCCTAATATCATTAAATCTTTATTACTAGGGGAATAAACATCTGCGTAGGTTTTAAAAAGAACAATAGGATCACCGCCTCTCCCGTCAAATGACGTATCAAGTCCTACTCCTTGAAATGTAACTTGCGTTCGCATTGTTCCGTTATTGGTACGATTAGATGATTTAAGTAATTTTTGCGATTTAATCATTGCGTCTCTCCTACATCATCAGTACGCTGATTAGCTAGAAAAACATCACGGATATTTTGCTTATAATTCTCTTTGAATTCATCTAGTGCATCATTGTAAGTATAACGTGAACGCTCAAAAATTAATTCCTTAACTTCTGGATCACTTGCATCAGGAACTCCAACTAATCTAAGAATTGAGGTATAAGAGGCTATGAGCATATCTGTTAAGTTAGCAAGTTCGTCAGAATCATTAGTACTGATTCTCATTCTTTGTTTGAATGAATTAAGGTTAGCATCGGCCCAAGTTTCTGCATTACTCATATTTAACTCCTATTATTTATCTTCTTTTTCCTCCACTTTTTCAACAAAACCAGGGAGCTTTTTTTCAAGCTCCTTGAATCTTGCTACGGAAGCCTCAAAAACTTCATCAACTTCACGTCTAACATTTTCCTTTAAATCATCAAAGACAGCTTTTACTTTTAATTTCATTGACTACTCCTTACCCAGCAGGTACGGCCGCAATTGTAACAAGGGCTGAAGCATTATTATCTTTTGGTTTGCCCCAATAGAATGATTTGGTAGTATAAAGTTGAAGATCTTCAAGAGCAAACGTTTGGTCAAATTCTTGCATTGTCATTTTTCCGCGATAAGCATTGTATCGATTTGCGACAAATACAATTCCTTTACCAGCAGGAACAGCCATTGATTGAATTACAGAAATATTGAAAGGTAAGATATCAACCCATGCTCCATTTGCATTCAAATATAAGAACATCGCAGTGAAATTGTAATAATCTTGAGGATTAACCAAATTTTTGCTTGTCCAGCAATATTGAGAGGAATGCCTTTTTCGCTAATTGATAATTTTTTCATAACTGGAGCAAGAATTTTTGCAGCCTGTTTAGAAACTTCTTTAGAACCGTCTAGGGTAGAAAGTTGAGAAAGGTCGGCTGATACTGTTTTATCCCCATATGTAGTAGTTCCATTTACAACTGTAGCATCCTTGATTAAACCAACAGGTTTGTTATTCCCATCTCCAAGTACTAAAGCTGTTTCGAGAGCAACTGCAATTGATTCTGATAATTGTAAGACAATAAATGTTTTCAACCAATCATAACTATAGTCAAGAGCATCTTTAGGGATAACAGTAAATGCAGTAAGTTTATTTTGAGAAAAATCATGTTCCCCGAAGTTTTGGTTCAACTTACCCTGGATATCACCAGTGAATGTACCCCATACTGCTAATCCGCCGTCATAGACTCCATCAGAAGTAATCGCTTTTGTACGAAGTCCCATATCTTGGAAATTGATAATATCAAGCAACGGATGAGCATAAGTCAATTCGTCAAAAACTTGATTGATAATTTCAAGAGGCAAGGTTTTCTCTACATTTCCAACACCAGAAGTAATTTCGTTAAAGAATTTTGTTTCTTCTGCTGACATTACTTCAGCAGAACGAGATGACATTAGAGAGTTAATTTTTTCGTTTGTTTGATCAGCAAGTTTTTCAACAATTTCAGTACCCATGACTTCCATAGACTGTGCAAATAATTTTTGTTGTTCTTTTTCATCGGCTCCGTTAGCAACTGCATCTGTATATTTTCCTACAGCTGCTTCGTAATTAGGTAATTTTGTGTAGTCCATTATTTAATTCCTCCTAGGAAAAGTGGTTTAAATTTTTGATTTTTAAGTGGCTTGTCTGCCGAGTTATTAGATTTTTTTGCTACTGGTTCTTCATTTGGTTCTTCACTTCCAAAAGAAATAAGTTGATCTAAACGATCTGTTATTCCTTGATATTGTTCTGAATCCAACTTGAATTCTTGCGAATTATTAGTTTCATTTTTAATTTGAGCCTTCATAAAGTTTTTGAGCTTGGCAATTTTATCGCTGGAGAAAGCCTGGTCCATTGATGCCATCATTTGAAGGGGTGTTTTTACTACTTCGAATGATTTTTCATCTGCAATTCCTGCCTCTACTGCCTGATCTGCAGAATAATAAGTTTCTTCATCCATTGCTGCTTGCGCTTCTTCCAATGTACATCCCATTCTTTTAGCGTACATTTTAGCAATGCTAGAACTCATTTCTTTCAATACATCAGATTGTTTAGCCATATCGCGATAATCGCCTTGATTAACTGACCAAACATTATGAATAACAATAGTCGCTGCCGGAGATACTGCAATGTGTTCAGCGGCCAACATAATGACACTAGCAATAGATGCGCAAAGCCCTGTTACCTCTGCAGTAATTTTTCCTTGGTAGTTCATCAATAAAGTATAGATTGAACTTCCTGTACGTACCGAACCCCCGCCTGAATCAATTGATAGTTTGATATCTTCACCGTTCGCTTCATCTAAAAATTCTTCAACTGACTTAGCGTTAATATTTTCTATTTCTAGAAGATCATAAAACCAAGAGTCATCTGAGTCAATAACAGGTCCGTGTAAATTAAGAGTTTTCACTAGGTACTCCTTCCTTTTGATAATTTTTTGTCATAATGAATCTATCTCCATCAGGAATTGGAGGTAAATTAGAAGCCTCACGGACTTCATTTACTTTAACCACACCACTTGAACCAACTTTATCAATTGCATCTGCACGGTCAAGGATGTTAATTGTTTTAAATCCAGTCATTTGTAGGGTATTACCAACTGAATATCCTGATTTTTTAATTAAAATACTTGCAAATCCTTCTGATAATTTGTTCCCTAATGGAATCACTGCAGATTCAATTGCTAAATCCAAGTTTTCAGAATTATTAGCAGTTTCTCCAAGCACTAGTGCCGGAGGAATTCCAAGCAACCCTGCTACTTCTCCAATAAAAACTTTTTTTAAAGACCAAAAGTCAGTAATCTGATTTTGAAGTGTTGCGGACTTGCTAGAAGAAATTTCATCATACGAAGACTTTGCTTTATCGTCTGCAGGAATAAAGACAATAGGATCATTCATCATTTTTTCATATAAGGTTGTTGCATATTGTTGCTGTAATTTTATTCTTTCATTATCATCAATCTTACTAGTAACAGGAATGCTAATTTTTGCTCTAACTTGCCCTACACGGAGCTGATTGGCAATTAAGATTCCGAATAATTTCCCATAATCATCCCATAGACTATCAACATATTTTTTTATACCAATATTGTCATTATCTAAGTGAAAACAATCTACTCCTTGAATAAAGGTTCTATTAAAATATTTTTGAGCGTATGGTCCAGAATTAGGAGCATTAGAAACTTTGCTATTGGAGAAGTTAACTGTCACTCCCGTGTATGTGTTCCCGTCAAGCGAATAGTTTGTTACAAAATTATCAGCAATATAGAACTGATCATCATCCTGTATAACTAATAACTCACCATTTACCAGCTTTTTTATCATTGAAACTTTGAATTCACTAGCTGTCTGGTTAGGATTCGGTCTCATATTTAAAGCATAATCAAATTTAGAATCTGTAATCGAGCTTTCATTCTTAAATACAAATTTACCTTTAGAAACAGTTCTTGCTAAGTAAGAAACACAAGATTCTAAAGCAGCATTCTTAATACCAAGCGTGACTTGTGCATTAAATAATGCGTCATACCCAGTTAAATCGGTTGCACTTAATTTATCTTTTACAGATGACCAAATGTCTGAAAATAGTCCCACATTTTCTCCTTTCCGTACTTTTAATTCAAGTTTAATGGAAAAGTAGAGCGAAAAAGTAGCGTTTTTATAAATAAAAGGCTGCCCGTTGGACAACCTGTAATAAAATATAATAGCTGCATCCCTCTCTGCATTTAATGGACTTCATTCGCCACACTATATTTTTACATGCATCGGTATTAAGCAATGCAATCGAATAGCAAGATAGAGTCGCGAACTCTATAACTTCTAATAGCGAAGTCGTTTTTGTCTCTTGCTGTCAGCTCCAACCGCACTGACTTATTAATATTATTCGGCAACTGTACTAGTATTATCAATCCCAAATAATGTTGGATATAGCAAGTCAGGGAGTCGAACCCTGAACCGTTCCGTATTAAGCCGTAAGGTGCGACCTTACTAACGAAGTCTTAACCACTCACTCGCTACAACAGACGTTCAATAATTCTACCAATCAAAGAACTTTTTACGGATTCAAATCGATGGGCTACTGTCATAACCAACTTTATGTGACTGAGTGAGATTCGAACTCACGCCTCTGCATTAAAAGTGCAGTATCTTAACCCCTTGACCAAGCAGTCACCGACAGCGGATGTAACCTCTAGTACTATTAAGTCCTTGTTTGTTGTAAAGACTCCGTTGTCAAGTTATACTGGTTTTATCGTCCAGCAACGCTATTCCGCCATTAAATCGGACATTACAGTCAGGTTTAGTTCTGGTGCCTGTCACCCCTCGCTATGTAAAATAGCCACTAACAATAGAAGTATATCCAACCGAACTAATTGTTATTTGTTTGCTTTCGCTGATAACTTCATAAGTAAATTATCTAATATTTTTACTCTCAAAAAGTATCGTTTTATCCCATAAACCAACCCAAATTATCATAAAAATCTGTAGAATCTACTTCATTTAGTAAATCAGCCTTAAACATTGCTGCTTCAAAAGCTTTAAATCCATCTGTTTTTCGTCTAACATCTTCTTTTTTGATATATTCCACATTTCCATCTTTTTTCAAGTGTCGAAGCACGTTATTTGTGTACCACCGCATCATGTCATTATCACCAAAATTAATTTTTTGATTGGCGAAACTATCCTCGATTACGGTTGATAATTGCGCATCAATAGCCCTAAAGTTGCGAATAACTTCCACACGGTAACCGAGCGGTTCTTCAAATTTTCCATTCCAAGAGACTTCGAATCCTGCTTCTTCAAATTTAGGTTGTAAATACTCCCTCATTTTATAGGCGTCTCCACAAATAGTTTGGAATTCATAACCTTCTTCATCACGCATACGAATAAACCAGTCTACAACGTGCTGTGCATCCATTGACGGTTCATCTAATACTGTGAGCAACCCCTCATCTTCCCATTGTCTAATCGGGGCAAATCGTCGTTTACCATTAACATTTTCATTTGGCTTTGAATAGCTATATATTCTATCGACAAATTCTTTACGAACAAACGAATGAGATTTGAAAACATAATCCCCATCAACTTTAAACAAAGCACCAACTGCAATAAAGTCACGAGTAGAAGCAAAGTCAAATCCTCCAACCGCAGGTAGATTTCTTAATTCTGGAAACTCTTTTTTAGTTGCTTTCAATTCTTCATAAGTTGCCACACTTCTTTCAATGTCAGTCACTGGGAAATTTTGGCGCTTAGTCATGAATTCATCTCGTCCGCTAGGATTTAATTCTAAGTCCTCATATTCCTCAAGAACTGTTTCAAAAAGTCCTTGCGCATACTCTGTCATTGGAAGTGAAAACATAGGACTCGATAATTCCCAAAAGGTATGGTCATCAACCTGTTCTGCCTTATCCAATTTGCAAATAAATGGAAACATAGCATTCCATTTCGCTTCGCCTTTAAGGACTTTTAGTGCCATATCTTTCATCTGGTCAATGAATCCATCACGCACATAACCATCAGTTCCTATATAAAATTCACGAGGATTAGGTCGTTTACCTAGCCCTGAAATATGTACCTTTACATCTTTATTGCTTTCATATTGGTGGATTTCGTCAAAGATAACCGCCCCATCTCGAAGTCCATCCTTAGTATTTCCATTTGATGTTCTGAATTTAAAGAGCGATTTTGTCTGTAAGTTCTTGATTTCTGATTTACGTGGCTTACCAAATAGTTCTTCTAATTCTTCATGGCTTTCGATTGTGTCGTGAACTTCATCAAAACTTGTTTTAGCTTGATCCTCACTATTGGCTACAATTGAAATATTATAATTAGCGATTCCATGCATAGGGGTTGTTAGATAACTTCCTATTGCAGAAAGTAATCCATTTTTACCATTCCCCCTGGCAATCATGATTAATATTTTTCGATAAACATTCCGATGATTTTCTGAAAAATATAAGAAAACAAAACTGATAATGAATTTTTGGAAATCTTCCAATTCAAAGAAATATTTCTCTGTATAACCGATACAATTCTCGATTTGTTCAACGTCAAAAAATACCTCGCCTGATTCGAGACGAGGCACTACCTCACGTTTAATATAATCAACAAGTAATTTTCGTTCATAGTTGAATTTGACCATGCCCGCATAATAACCATCAATGTACTTTTGAACGTAATCGATCACTTCGTAAATTTACTCCAATCTTTTTCGCCGCTATTTTTAGGTTTTGATGTTCGTTTTTCTTCAAAAAATTCATCTAACTTAATTAGGGCAGCATTTACTTTTACTTTTTCTGCAATTGCCGGGTGTGGTTTTTTTATCTCATTTTCACCAGAAGAAACCAGAATCATTACTCCTGCCTTATCAATTGCTTTGCTTAAATTTTCAAAATTAGAAACTAAGCTGCAGTATCGGTACACTTTTTCTAATTCAGATGGCGAATTTTTATCAACAAGAGAGAGCAATTCTTGAAAAAGTGAATCATTAGTTTTTTCGTTTTCAGTTTTGTCTTTTTTTTCAGTACTGTTTTCAGATATTTCATTCATGATTGACAAATAATAATTTATATCAGTGATTATTTCTTGTAAATCAACTTGCAAAACTTCAGCGATATCTATCCACATTTTTTTATTTTTAGGATTCCTCTTTCCCCTAGAGTATAAAGAAAGCTGGCTGTTATTTATTTTTATTTCTTTTGTTTCAAGCAACTTTTTCAAATCTGAAAAACTCAATTTTTTATCATCTAAGACTTTCTTCAATTTGTTATTTACCATTTTCAGCTCCCTTCTTGAAAAATAGCTTTATATTTGGTTAAAAGACCCCAACCGGTCTGTGGTAAATTCGGGAATAGACCCAATTATTTTAGACACGGGGGTATATTTTAATTATTTTTCTGTAATTTCCGAACAATAAAATCAGAATTCAAAAGTTTCATCATCAAACTGCTTGTATCTGTGTCTATCATGCCTCTTGTTGTGGCAGTCGTGACACAAGGTACGAAGGTTACTAGGCTCTAGTGCATGCTCTGGATGATACTCAAGTTCCTTGATATGATCTATCTCTAGTGTCGCAGTCTTAGCCGTTGTCACTCTACCTTCTGCTTTGCACCATTGACATTCATTGTTATCACGCTTGAGTATCTGTTCTCTCATACGTCTCCAAGCTCCTGAGCAATAGAACCTATGTCTTGCCTTTGGTGTACTCACATCTATCATGATTCAATCGTAAAACAAAAACGCTACGAAAAAGTAGCGTTCTTTATATTATTCATGAAACATCTTAAGTAAATGACCACCGTCATATTTCTCAGCAAACTGTTGCGTTGCTTTATTATTTCTAGCAATGACTGCAGTCTTTGAGTAATACATATTCATTGTGATCTTAATGATTCCCCAACCGTCAATGTAATAACGTTTGAATATCTTACGATCATCTTCATCTTTAATATTATCTAATGCTTCATTGATAAGCTGAGATTGTTTGGCATTCTTCTTATTACGAATGATAATTCTTAAGGTCATTCGAACATCATGCCATTGTGCTTTCGTCAGTTCTTGTGTCATATTCTAACTCCTGTTATGTTATAATAGTATTAGAATAAATCAGTTTGGAAAGCCCATTGCCGTGGGCTTTTTTGTTTAATTAATTAATTTAAAATATAATGATATTAGAAACGCAATTCCAAATAATATATTAAAGGTTGCGGTTCCAACACTTATTGGACTTCTTGGCTTTCCAATTGCGTAAGGCGTAACGAACATTCCAAGAATCAGTAATAGCACGTAGGCTATGATAATTATATTTGCAATCATTCTATTCAACCTCGATTCCTATTCCGCCTTTTCCCTCCAATACAAGATTTCCGTCTATTGTTGACATAACCCATAGCCAATCGTTTGTTTCTACTTCAGCATATTTAAAGTGATCAGGTTTTTCTCCGTTAGTCATAGCCATTACAATATCATTGATAGGAGAATACCACCAATCCGTTTTCCCTATCAAAAATTCATTTAGATTACGTTTTTTAAAATGTGCAACTTCTAGCAGTATTCTTTGAATCAATGATACTTGTTTATTGTCTTTCATTATTTATTCCTCCAGTTGAGTTTAGCGAGTTCCTAGCTCAGTATATGTGATATAATATAACTGACCAAAAATATTATAATAATAATAGAACTAAGTTGTTTACTAACTCTTGCACTCGAGCCTGGTCAGTTCGGGCTTTTTTATTTTGGTATAAATTATTGTTCTGTGTGCTATAATATTTAAGACCAAAAATAAACTTCGCAACATTGTTCAGTATTTCGCTCGAGCTTGGTCAACTCGAGCTTTTTTGTTATAACTTATTTTTCTTATGGTATAATGTAGTAGACCTAAATTTTAAGAATAAAATTTAAACCTAGAACATATAACTCGAACTTGGTCAGTTCGGGTTTTTTGTTATAGTTAAAGATTTTTTAATAAATCAAATTTCATAGTTATCAATTAATCAGTGGTATAATGAATGTGACCATTCAATAGTAACTAATAATTTTTACAACAATCGCTCAAGCTTGGTCAGCTTGGGCTTTTTATTATCTCCTTTATTCAAGTCATATTCCTTGTGCTAGACTAATAAAAGCTTTAAAATAATAGAATATAACTATTTGAAGGAGGATTTAATCATGAGTTATGTTGTAAATAAAACTGGCGACTTTAGCGGTTATCATGAAGTACACAAAGGTGCTTGCCCCAATCGTCCGACAGTCACTGATTCGTATCTTATTAATAAACAATTTGAAAATGACCTTGATGCTATGGAATATGTTAAAGAAATATATCCATCACTCCAGGTTAGACCTTGTTTATCTTGCATGGACACATCCTCACGTTAATCTTTGTTAATCCCCCGAAGCCCTTATCTTTGATTTGGGCTTTTTTTGCGTTCAATCCGACTTATCTTCAATATATTTAATCCGACTACTACTTCCAGTTCTGAACGCATATATTTTACTTTTAGATGTTCCTTGATTACCAAAATAATCAAAAGTTGGATTACCTCGAATATCATTATTCATATACCAACTAAAATCATTCGGAATTTTATCCTCAATCATGTAATGGAATTTTTCTATAAAATATTTTTGCCCTTCAATAGTTATCTTAGGAATATATTTTTGTACATCCTCTTTTGTTGTCGAAGATAATAACATTATTCCCATTTCAATTGAAAATGCTGTGGGGAAATTATAAAATTTACCTTTTTCATCTATAGTTATCCTTCGATCTCTCATGAATTTCAAAAACATTATTTTGCTCATCTTAATATTATTAAGTTCCAATAATTCTATAAATTCTGAGTAAGAAATCTCTTGATTGGATAAAATTATATTTTTCTTTTCAATAGGAACGTAGGTTATGCTTTCGATTCTATCCACTTTCCACCTCAATCCATATGTTTATCAAGCCATTTTTCAGCTTCTGTCATTGTTTTCTCTTTCTTTAATAAGACAAGCAGTACAAAGTTCACGACCAAGAGGATAAGGTGGGTTTTGCGTATAATCCTTACTCATCACAAAGTCAAATCTACCTTTGCAATTATCACAAATCTGATTAAGTTTTTTTGATTCCGCCATCATTCTTCCCCGAACACGTTCTCGGACTCGTCAAGGTCTGAGCGGTTGATAATTTTGGAATTAAAAACTTTAAAACATCGAACACATACTAAATCCTTACCGTATAGTTCAGGCTTATGCCCGAACAGCTTACACATTAGTTTCATTTAATCTCCCTTTTTTCAAATCCTTTAATGTCGTAACGATTTCTAACCAAATTACCTAGTGTAATGAACTGATTGCTAGACCAACCGTCAAGTGTATCTATAGCACTTTGATACTGTTTTTCAGTAACGGTTTGCCAATCAGAATAGCTATTATTAACTCCGATACGGCTCGTATCATAAATAAACCTTGCTTGAATTAATTTCTTTGGTTTACGTTTAAAAATTTTCATTCAATCCCTCCCCACCAGTCATTGACCAGCGATATTAGTTTGTCGGTCATAATTTAACGGCTACTTTTCTATTTCCTTTGTCACGTTTATAACTTGTCGGTGTGCTCCACCAATGTACGGTCTTTAGAGTCACTCCAAACATTTCAGCAAGTTCTTTTGCAGTTCCTTCAGCAAGAAATTCTTCGCCCTTATAAACTGCATAAGTCGCATATTCTTTCATCCCTCCACCACTTTCACTAACTCAACTCCGAGGGCTTTGCCTGCGAGGTAGGCAGATATTACATGATAATTATTTCCAGTTAGAACGAATTTCATCAATTCATCTGATAGAACTAAATAATTAATTCCAAGCACAAAGGTCTCAAGCATTGATTCTCTCTCAAGTGGATTCAATTCTTCATCCAACATCTCCGCAATGTTTTTCGGAATCGTGAGAATTTTCCTCATATCACGATATCTGTTTGCATCTTGCTTTATCATTTCTTCTTCAACGATTTCAGAAATTCTTTTATTGTCCATCGCCGCTCCCTTCATACTTTCTAGTTGCTGAATAATAGACGGTTTCTGGTTCAACAGTTACTTCAAATTCTTCATCACAATGTGGGCATTGTGCTTCATAAAATTCGTTAGGAGTATTTTCCCAGCATTCATATTCAAAATCTTTGCCACAATATGGGCATTCTACATCAGTCATCATCCCCTCCAATCGCTGCGAGTGCATCAATAGCATCTTTACGAATATCATGGTTTCTCTCAACATAATATGTTTCTAGTTCATCACGTTCAGTTCTCAGCTTAATGTTTGTCAGTGCCTTTTTCGCAGTGTTAAGCTGTTCTTGGAGTTTTTCAACCGAAAGTTTGTCAGTGGTGGAAGAATTGTCGGAGCATTCGCCACACAAGCTATTGTCAGTTGCATATCTTCCTATTGTTCCTTTGCCACAATTTGGGCAAATCATATAATAACTCATTTAACCACCTTCCCAGTGCTACCAAAACCGCCTGTACGCTTTCCGTTTGCGTTGTCATCGTCTGTTGTAAGGTATTTGACAAATACCCCTTGCATTATTCTTTGACCTTTAGAAATGGTTACAGGCTCTTTTGAGATGTTCATAAATAAGCCTTTAAATTCTTGCGGATAGTAATCTGAATCGATAATTCCTACTGAATTAATCAATGCAATGCCACGCTTAACTGGATTACTTGAACGGTCGTATAATTTCAATACTTCATCATCACCAAGTTGAACAGCTAGCCCAGTGCTTACCATTTTAATTTCATCAGGTTGAATCGTAACTGTTTCACTTGCTGAAATGTCATAACCTGCGCTGTGTTCTGTCGCTCGTTCTGGAATAGTCGCATTTCCGTCTAGTTTTTTAAATTTTCTTGTCATTCTCCGTCCTCCACAGGCACAGCAAACTGCCAGTAACGCTCATCAATTGACTTGATTTCTTGTTCAGTCATTGCATTTTCAATTAAATATCTTTTATAAACTGTATCTGCAAAAGAGTTTAATTCTCCATCTTTTTGTAAAACAGCAGTACTGTTTGGAAAAATGAGTTTGAACAGCTGCGGTTTTTCGACTGTGTAGCCTGTAATAGCTAAATGAGAAAGGATAAATAACTTATTATTTAGACCACCAAAACCGAATCGTCTATCTTTAAATTGGAAATCATTCAGCCACCAAAAACCTTTTTCTGTCAAAATATCACCTAAGTCACTCAATGTGGCAAAATTATTCTGAGTTTTCAAGTATTTGATAGCTTTATCAACATCTTCAGGCACGACTGGCAGGGCTTGCTGTTGGAGTTGGGATTTTAAATTAGCGATTTCTTCGTCTGCTTGTGCTATTAACGTTTTAACATGAACAGCCGCATAATATTTAGTATCTCCAACAGGGTGCTGAATTGTTTTTATTGGTAATATTTCTAGTTTTTCTTCAAACTTAGTCATTTTTCGTGCCCTCCAAGCCATTAATTCCCTCTAAGCTGTCCCAGCCTATGTTTGCTTTAAAACTTTTAACATCTCTCTCTACTTGCGGTAAAGACGGGTCTGTTTGCATATAATCCCACCATTCAGAGCCGTCATATTCCCCTCGTGTCATGATGAAACCATTCCCTTTAATCATTAGGTTTTCTGCTATTTCTTGACCGCCATAACCGCTATAATAGTTTGTCTTTTTCATCAGTTCGAGCGCTTTATTTGTATTAATTTTTGTCTCTGAACTACCAATATATTCAATATCGGCAATTGTTTTATCGTGGCTTTCTAAAATCGTGACTGTTTCATCATATAAATTTGTCATTTCTTATCTCCTTCCAATAATTCAGGGTTCTCATAGATATTTCCGATGACTTCATAATTCAATTTATTTGTACTCGCCCAGAATTCTTGCCGATATAACCTATTTCCTTCAAAAATAATTGAATATCCATATTTTGGAGAATATTCAAGATAACCGATTTTGTCACCAGGAGCTAAGAATATAGCATTCAGTTTTAAAATGTCACCTTCATAAATTTCAACGCCATTTTTATCTTTCATTCCTGTTGACTGCATGATTTCCACATCGAAACCTAAATCTCTTAAACCTCCTTCGTAGTGATTGTAATAAGCACATCCGTCCGAACTAATCAAAACTTCATAATCATTAATCATTCTATTCTCTTCTTTATCCCACGCTCTAAATTTTGGTTTCATCTAGCTGCTCCTATAATCCAAATTCTTCTTTTCTTGAGTTTTCGATTGCCATTTGCGCTCTGATATTTCTTCGCAACCTACGTTCTTCTTTTGTTTCGTGCTTTCTTCGGTCACGATCAGTTATTTCATCAGAAGTCTTAGACTTTGAACCGCCATAAGGTTTCCAACCGGGATATTTCTCTATCATCGCTTTTTCATTTACGACTGCGATTTTGACTGCGTTCTTTTTTGGAGAATTGTCTCTTCCATTTTTAACCCATCCAGCGACTGAATGAGGTGAAACAAGAAGCATTTTCGAAAGCTCTTTTTTTGTACCAGTTCCCGTTTTTATCCCATTGAAATAAACATCATAAATTTTTTCTAACCTTGCCATCTCCTGCCTCTTTCAATCCACTTAGTTTATTTTTCCATTGCTCATGAAACCATTCGTCGTCTTTGTCAGCGACTTTATGATTCTTCAAGATATCCTTATCTTTAAAATCTAGGACATTTTTTTCTTTTTGCGTTGTCATACTAACACCTCATATTTTAGCTTTTAAGCGCTTTTGTCTGGTTCGTGATAAATTATCCATGAAATGGTTTAAGCGCTCAATGTAACCGTAATTTTCATGAATTAGATCTATTCAAACACAACTAATGATTCTGTCAGTTGCTTATCCATAAAATTAAACAGTTGATTCCAAGTCATATCTTTTCCGTTGTTGAAAACAGATTTAATATCTCGATAAATTTCAACCAGCTCATGACTTCCTTTAGTTCTAACTGTGATATAAACCGAATTACTTCCATAACCGTCATATCTTGCTTTCTTAGCTAAGTTAAACAATTTAACAGTTGGTATGATTCTGAATGATGTCATATCTCGCTCTCCTCGAACATATTCATTCTCGCTACTTTCTTAGCAATTGTTATTGGAATTCCGTATCTGTTAGCAAATAATTTTGCCTTAATTTTAAATTCGGTTGTAAGCACTCCTTTTACATCGACAACTTTGAGTATTTCGTTATTTTCATTTCTGAAAACAAAATCCGCTTTATAAGCTATTTCTCTATAAAGTTTTCCGTTCAATCTGAATTTATCCATGAGAACAAACTTCTCTTGCATGGTCATCCGCTCATCATTTTTATGTTGCAAATAGTAGATTGATTCAGCTTTGCTATCGAACACAATACCATTAACCGTTGTTTTCTTTGCTCCATATTTTGACTTTTTAGTTTGCTGGAACTTCACTTGCTTCTCCAAATCTAGCAATTGCAGGCATCTGAGCCATACGATTAAGAATAAAAATAATCTCATGCTCTGATTTCTCTGCTAGCTTCTGCTTTTTAATTCTTCCGAGTGGGTAATGTTCATTTTCCCACTGCTCAATAATTATTGTTTTCATCGCTTCTCCTAGAATGGCAATTGACTAACACGCTTATCTTTAATGTTTTCAAAATTGAATGCTTTTTTTCCAATACCTCTGAACAAACGGCTATATGTCCTGTTATGATATTTTTTTCTTATTTCGTCACTTTTTAGGTTAGTGGTAATAATAGTCTTAGTCCTTGCATCCAAAACTTCTGTCAGTAAAGACATGGACCATTCTGTTATTTTTTCACTTCCAATATCATCAATAACTAATAAGTCAGTATTTCTAAAAACTTCCATGAAATATTCAGTTGAATAAAAGCTGTCTTTATTATCAAAACTATCTTTGATTAAGTGAAGAACCTCTGACCAACTTGCAAAAATAACGGTTAAATCAGTATGCTGCAAACAATCTTTTAAGATGCTCATGGCTAGGTGACTTTTCCCTGTTCCTGCTGGCCCGCTTACTACAGTATTTCCCTCACCGCCAGTATAATAATATTCAGATACTTCTTTTGCAAACGCTAAAGCTCTCTTTTCTTCGTCAGTTACTGCATTAAAATTTTCAAAACTTGCTTTTTTTATTGTCATATCTCTCACAATGCTATTGCGATTAAGCCTTTTGACAAACTCAGCTTTTTTTCTGCGTTTAATCACTTCTTCAGTCTCACGATAGACAACATCTGCATAACCACAGTTCATAATCAAAAAAGGTTCATGTCCACTCAATGCTGTTTTTTCGTTATTATCAAATTTATTTTTCTCTTTAAGATATTCGTAGAATTTAGAATAACTTTTTGAAACTTCATCGCTAGTCATGTTATTATCCGAAATGAATTTTTCTATTTCTGGACGAGCGATAACTTTATCAGTCATTGCATTAAATTTATCCATATCAACAAATTTTCCAATAACATCTCCGATACTTTCCATTTCTTCCTCCTAAAATGGCAATCCAAGATCATCATAAGGCTGTGCTTGTTCTTGGCGCATTGGTGTCTGGTTAAGGTAATTATCAAACTTCGTTCCGAATAAAGTTGACGGTTGTAAATATTTTTCTGCTGGTTGACCGTTTATTGTTTTACCAGTCCAGTCAGCAACTTTATTATCAACGACCTTCTTAAAGTCATCTAGTTTATAATCCTCGTTCCACCTCGCTTTGATAAAACGTTTGTGAGCTTCAGTAGTTCTAAAACTTCGCCCTGTTTTTTCATTCAAGTAAGAAATAATTTCAGAATAAGGAATAGCATCGTCAGATTTATCTGACATAGTATTATTATTCTTTTTCTTATTCTTACTCTTATTCTTATCTTCTTCTGTTGCGTCACGTGACGTCACGCTAACGTCACTATTCTCTAAAAGCTTCTTCCGTTCTCGATACTTCTTATTACGTTCAGCATTTAATTTTCTGATTTTCTCCATTCCATCAATGTTTTGGTGCTTTTCCCAATTACTGATACCAATCATGTTGTTATCATATATCTCAATCAACCCAAAGTCTCTGAATGTTTTAAGAGCCAATCTTACAGTAGAAACAGGCCTATTACACAAAGCAGAAATCATTTCATCAGTATATGGAATATGATTACTTAAATAGACAAGCCCAGAATCATTTGTTTTTCCCGCCAAACTAAGCAAGTAAACCCATATTCTAAAGATCGCATCATTTTCTGGCATCTCATCAATCAACTTCATTTTTTCATCATCGAAAATATTAACGCTCAATTTAATCCAACTAATTTCAACCATTCGATCTCCTTTCTTCTATATTTATTTCAAGTTTTATTTCAAATTAAAAGCTGGCAATGAGTGTTTATGTGCAGGCACTGAATACTCATGGACTTTACGGTCGTTACGCCACCCTCCAGCTTTGACTAAATACGAGTACTACCGCCCAAGGTAGTCTTGCTTAAAGTTGAATTATTTCTAATTCTACTGCATAGGTTTTATGAGGATTCCAGCTCTGCTCATAGGTTTAAATTAAATCTGAATACGAAATCGTTTGGGTGTTTCGCTTTGTTGCTTTGCAATAGTTACATTGTTCGCATCTTACTGGAACTCTTCCATTCAATACTTCAATATATTTATCAGTAAATTCGCAAACCTCATCAAGCGAATCATCTAACCATTCTTGTGGAATCGTAATTCCAGCACTATCAGGAAAAGTTTCTTTAGTTACCGCATAAATTACTGGACTAATATTCTTTCCAATTTTTTCATCGTCAGACTGCCTTAATATTTCTTGATAGATAGCCATTTGCCACAGATATTTTCTTGCTTTAATCCAGCTCACTCTTCGGTATTCAGCTTCTGACCATTCCTTATCTCTGATAGAACCTCTGATTGTTTTGATATCAATAAATATATTTCGCTCGAGATTCAAACAATCTAGGAAGCCGTGAAATTCAATTCCTTGAATTTTTCCGAAGATTTCAAGTTCTTTAACTCCTTGGTAGATTGTTTTAAATAATGGATCCTTATCAAGCGTTTGAACCATTTTCTCAGCAATTTGAAATTGAGACTTCAGACTTCCTTTTTTAGTGAACATATCTGATTCATGTTCTAATTTAAACTCTTCTAAAGCCTTATTGCTTTCGAAATATTTATGGACATAGCTTCCGGCATTCATAGCTTCAATTGTCGATGGAGAGAAAGTGGCTTGTCTATCCCACTCTTCAGCCATAACCGCAACAGCTTCGGCTTCACAATCAGAGAATGCTTTTAAACTTGAAAAACTTAATCTTTTTTTCATCAGCTTTTACCCACTGGAAAGAGTTCTTCAATTACTTCTTCACCTTTTCGTTCAGCTGTTTCTTGAGTTTGAGCATCAGGTCCTTCAATAGCGTTTTGTTCTTCTGGTATTGAATCTTCAATACTAATTAATGGCTCGCTTTCTGTAACATCCGTTGGTGGCCGGGTCATATCCTCATCTTGATTATCTGCAATGATACCCATTTGCATTTCTTGACTCAACGGAACATATTTAGAAATCATTGCTTTCATCACAGTTTTTTGCGCCATAGCATCAAAATCAGTTTTCCATGGTCCGTTTCCATAGGATTTACTGAATCGTTTCCCGTGATTTATAACTTGTTCTTTGGTCCAAAATGTTACTTTTTCAAACCCATTGATTAATTTAACACTCGCAAAATACCCTTTAACTTCAGTTCCTTGAGGCTTAGTAAAGTCAATTTCTAATTCCTCGAAAAGTGGATCATAACTCACAAATTGCTCTTCATAAACAATTCCAGAATTAATATTCTTTAATTGTCCACTTCTTAGCGCCAGTTGAATTAATCCTTTGTATCCAATTTGGAACTGTGCTTCTTTATGTTTAATCCATTGATTTCCTACCTTCTCGCTTCGGTTGTACGGAACAACATACGCAAAGCCTAAACTTGGTTCAATTGGTAAATCAAGAGCAGCAGCTTTCATTGCCGCAGTCATGATGCTATTTGGATCAGCTTCCTTTAATAAGTTATTGTTGCTTACAATTGTTAATAGGCTCGAAATAAAACCATTCGCCTTTTTGCCTAAAACTTCTTTAAAGCGATGTTGGACAGCCTCTGACTTCATAAAATTGTTAACATTTTGTTTTTTAGGTTCTGTACTTTCAGGATTATTTTGTATTGTTATTTGATTAGTCATGTTTGAACTTCTCCATTTCCTATTTTTGTTGAAACGTGATATAATCTAGGTATAAAAATATATAAAGATGTATCACGTCTTAGTCCGCATGCCCGTGCGGGCTTTTTTATTTTGTCATGTAGTGCAAATAGGCACTTAAAGTAAGTAACTTACGTGTGAAATTTCCACGAGTTACCATCCAAATTTTTTCTTTCGGCATGATAGTTACTGTTCTACCGTCAGTCGTTTGGAACTGATCGTAATCAAAGTCCATGATGTTTCCTTTCTATGTATGCGTTTTAATCCTCCTAGTGCTATAATTACTGTGAGCAGATATTTGCGGTATTTGCTTAGTTTTATGGAAAGGAGGATGTTACTTTGAAATTAAATGAAGAATGTGTCCGTGCTGTGCTTCTTGATGTGGAGAATGAGTATCAATTTGGTAGTTTCCTTCATCTGAAAGATTTTGAAGAAAATCAAGCTTCTAAGTTCTCTAAAGAGGAAATAGAATATACTATTATTCGACTAGAAGAAGCTGGATTTATCATTGCAACAATTGATTGGGTTAATGCAAGGCCTTTTTATGTTTCTGTAGGCAGTCTAACTTGGAAAGGTCATGAATTTCTAGATAATGTTAGAGACTCTAAGGTTTGGAGTGAAACAAAAGAAGTTGCATCTAAGGTTGGTAGTGTTTCTTTATCAATGTTGGCAACAATTGCTTCTTCAGTAATAACTAAGTCTCTTGGACTTAATTAAGAACTTCCCAATCATTAGATAATATGTCTTTTGCCATAGGATTCCACATTCTTCCAGCTGGACTGTCATTGTCGTCTGAAAACAGGATAAATGCAGCATTTTTTGAGTTTGTAGGAATAAACTTAATATGCGGAAGTGATTTGCGGTAGATGGCTTTATTTTCATCTACTGCTTTTTTTGTTGCTTCGATAATATTCATTTTCTGCCTTTCTAGCGGAGCACCGCATTTAATAAATTAACTTTGTGTGTGGAGGTAGTCATTTTCTCTTTAATCATGTCTTGCCCGACATTTTAGTAATAAAAATCATGTAAATCTTCCAAGAGATAGAAGACTGAACCGCCTCTATTTATTGAAGGTAATCCGTTTTCTCTCCACTTTTTCAACGTATCTGATGACATGTGGAATTCTTTCAACAAATCAACCTGCCTGATTTCTCCGGTCTTACTTTCATATTTGAACAGCTCCTTTTGGAATTTCAGCCATTCATTCGTCATCTTACGAAACTCTTCCAGGACGCCATTGGCTAGATACGCAGCCATTGGATCATATCGTTCTCCCATAGATTTTTCCTTTCTAACTAGCTAAATCTTGTAAAAATTTGTTTACAAAATAGATTTGACCTTTGCCTGTTACTTTAGGTGTTTTGGTTACGGTGATCTTCCCACTATTATGAACGTGAGTGTTTTCGGTAAACTCTAAAATACCTAAGTTCATTGAACGTTGAGTTGGTGAGTTATAATCGCTACCAATTTTTTTAACGAGGTATCCGTTATCTCTAAGCCAAGTAAATAATCGTTTCTCTCCGATATCAATTCCATTTTGTTTGAGGATTTTAGCTAAATCTCGAATGAGAATCGTGTTTTCGGAAGCTGAAACACTATCAGCGAATAACGCTTTTGGTTTCATTTGGCTTTTTTCTAGTTCAAGTTGCTTAATCTGATTACCTGCTTGAAGTAGTAAATCAGCCAAACCGTTACCAGAAATAACATCTTGTGCTTTCGCATCCGTCATATACGCTCCGTGCTTGCGGATTGTTGGGAGGACTTCAACAGCCAACCAATCTGTGAATTTTTCAGATACAGCATTGTTTGCTTTGAATGCAAGTTTGTATACCATAGGTTCACTGATGAATGAGCCTTTTTCAATTTCCCCAGAAAGTTGGGGAAGATATTTATTAATAGTTTCCCAGCGAATGCTCTCGTAAATCTTTCCACTCTTATTTTGCTTTTGAGTTAAACCTAACGATTTTGCGACTTGTTCTGCACTAAATAGAACTTCTTCTCCCTCGACTTTAACGTCAAGATTGAAAATTCCATTTGTGAAATTTTGTAATTCGTTCATGTTTAAATCCTTTATTTTTTATAAAGTTCAAATTTTTTGGACTTTTTTATTAAAAAAATAAATACCAATGTCTTCTTTTTTAATACCAAGAAGTTCTGTAGCGGCATCGATATCTGATTGCTTCCAGTATGATTTATTGTTAAGTTTATCAGAAATGATTTTTTCTGATAAACCGATAGCCTTTGCAAAATCTTGCTGACTACCATACTTTTCTTTAATGCGACCTTTCAATTTAGAATAATCAATAGTCATGATACATCCTTTCTGTTTATTAAATTTCTGCATACGCAGTAAGGGAAGTTCAGGAATCGAACCTGTTCGCCAGTCTTCCCTGCTCATTGTGAGCGATATCATAACTCCATGATATAATGTAAGTGACTAAACTAAAATTATATTGGAGGATAATGAACATGATTGAATTTTTACCACTTGTAACTGGAGCTATTGGAGGTGCTGCAAGCGCGGGGATGTTTAAAGGACCTATAAAAACATTAGAAGATTTATGGTATATAAATTATGGATATCCATCATCTGAGAAAGCTGCAAAATTAAGAAAACTGCAAGAAGCCAATGTCAAAAAATATGCGGATAATATAGCTGAAGAAATATCTAAGATTAAACCAGATAAAGTACATGAACCATCCTTAAACATTATGGGACCAGCTCTTGAGGCTTCTAAATACTATATAGGAACAGAAGAAATGAGGAGTATGTTTTCTAAATTACTCGCTTCATCTATGAATGAAGAAAAAGATCTAGTCTTACACAATTCTTTCGTTGAAATAATAAAACAATTATCTCCTGTTGATGCAATAAACCTTGACATTATGAACAAAGTTACTACTGCACCAATTGCCGAAATTAGAGTTAGCTCAATAAACGGATCTGGTTACCAAGTAGCACATACAAACTTTTTCCCAGCAAATTCTAAAACACCTAATACTAATGTGGTTAGTGCTTCGCTAGATAATTTACAAAGATTAGGGATAGTTAGCATATCATACGACAAGAGTATAACAACTAGAAATGGAATAAACCCGTACGATGATATAGAAAAAAATCCAATTTTAGAAATGCTGAACTTGAGTTTTGAAAAAACGAAAGAAATTAGCACAAGTCAAATTTCTTGGATAAAAAAATACCAAGATTTTGACAAAGCGTATATCCAAAAAGGAATCGTAGAATTAACCCAATTTGGAAGAAATTTTTGTTCAATATGCATTTCATAATAGTTTATCAAGTTCCTTTTTGAGAGAGCTGTCAGTGATAAAGTTTTTTAAAATAGAGACTAAATTATTTTTAAAAGAGATTGTGATTGACACGGAAACTATAAAGGATACTATTATTGATAAAAACAAAGATACAAAAATCAACATTCAAATGCCTTTCCGCCCCTCTGGGGCTTTTTATTTGCCAAACTTGCTACTTACGTCGCGGTGGATACGTCGTGTACCGTCATTTGAGCCTGTTCCGTCCGCCGTACTGAATGCTCCATGATTGTTCGCTTGTTTGACACTAAGTCCAAATATTTTGAACTTTATGATTTCATTATATCATTTGAGAAATAATTGTCAAGGGAAAAGTATAAAAAATTTGAACTTTTTTTATAAATGTTTTATAATAAGTTCATGAAAAAAGAAAACTCTCAAATAAGATTAAAGAAAATAATGAACGATCGAGGATTAAGACAAGTTGATATACTTGAAAAATCTAAACCTTTTCAAGATAAATTGGGTATAAAAATGTCAAAAACTCATTTATCTAATTATGTAAACGGAAAATCTAACCCCGATCAACAAAAATTGATATTACTATCTCAAACTTTGGGAGTTAGTGAGCCGTGGTTAATGGGCTATGACGTTCCAATGATTGAACCGCGCGAATCAGAAAATGATTCTGAAACTATAGAAGAAACTATTACAGTTATGAAAAAATTGGAAGAGCCAAGGCAAAAAGTAGTCCTCGATACTGCTTCTTCTCAATTGGAAGAGCAAGAAAAGGCTAAAAGAGCTGTTAAACCAAAACCAAAAGTTACTCCTCTTTTTGATATAAATTCTCCGCTTACTGACGAAGAGCTTCAAGAGGCTGTTGACGAAGCTGTAGCTTTTGATGGTGTGCCTCTGACAGATAGAGAAAAAGAACTTTATAAACATTTGCTCCGTGAAACATGGGAAGAAGAACATGGCAGGGGGTAAAATATATGTCAGTTATAAAAGAGTTGCTTTCAGAACTCGGACTAAAAATAAAATACTACAATCCTTCAGATTACCATCATCTTAAAGATGGAATGAAATTTAATATTAGAGGAACAGCTTATATTTTTATTGATATATTCAATAGTGAAAAGGCAACTCAGAATATATTACTTCACGAAATAGGGCACGTTTCCTTTGGACATAGACATCTTGATTGTCGTTCTTCTGGTTGGGACAGAAGGCAGGAAAGAGAAGCTGACCGCTATATGATTGAACATAGAGCCGATGAATGGCTTGCTCAGTTCGATTGGGAACCGGACGTTATTGATTATGATAAATTTATTGAATATTTTGAGTTAGAAAAACGTCATTATGGATTGGTTGTTGAGGTGTTTGATGAAATAATCGGTCAACCTCAACTACATAGCCACTGTTTATAGTAAGGGGTGAAAAATGGATTACACAGAATTTAGAAAGTATGTTGAAGAAAACACTCGTGCCCAAGGTAAGTTTTTGGAAAAAGCCACAGTTTACTTGCTAGATAAAAACGCCAGTAGAAAACCAGCTGCTAAATGGCCTGATTCCCGCATTGAAAAAGAAGCTAACAAAATGTGGGATATGAACATAAGCGGTGCTTTTACCAATGTGGCAGAAGGAATTAAAAATGCAGAAAACAAGCCTCGCTTTCATAATCATGAAGAGCAAGTGTCTTACTGGATAAACTTCATGAACGAGTACGAGTTTTTAGAAAATTTCACTGATGGTATTGATGATATGGAATTTGAATAAATAAAACTTTGATACTATTGCTTTCTCCTTAATCATGTCTTGCCCGACAATAGAACAGGAGAAAAAAATGAATATTAAAGAAGTCAAAAAAAAAGACGGTACAACCGTCTATAAAGTAAATGTCTATCTTGGTGTAGATAGCCTAACAGGTAAGCAAGTACGCACTACGGTTACAGCCAAGAACCGTAAAACGTGCGAGAATAAAGCTCACCAAGCTATGAATAAGTTTATCAAAAATGGCTCTACTGTTGCAAGAGAAAAAGTTTCATTTGACAATTTTAATGCCTTAGCCACTAGTTGGTTTGATTCTTATAAATTGACAGTAAAAGCAAATACTATCAGAATCAATAGTAATTTTTTAAAAAATTACATTTTGCCAGCGATTGGAAACTATAAAGTTGAGAAAATTACAACTATACTATTGCAAAATATTGTTAATGACTGGGCTAGAAATGCCAATACTGCTGAAATAGTTAACGGTAATCGTGAAAAGGGAAAAAGCAAAGATTATAAGCTGTTACTCAATATCATCAAACGCATTCTTGATTATGGTATGCAATTAGGTGTTATCTCAGACAATCCAGCTATAAAAGTATTTTCACCAAAACTCAAGACAAGAACAGTCAAAAAAATAAAGTATTTTAATAATGATGAACTTAAACGTTTCTTGGCTTACCTTGACTCGTTACAGTCAACCACAACAAATAAAAAGAGCGCTACTCTATACAAGCTTTTACTTGCTACTGGTTTGCGTATCTGTGAGGCTTTAGCCTTATCATGGTCTGATATTGATTTTGTCAATAATACCGTTAGTGTATCTAAGACACTCATACAATACAGCAATGAGATACAAGATAGTGCAAAAACAAAAGAAAGCAATCGTTTAGTTTCTGTAGATAGCGAGACAATTTCAATGTTGAAAGAGTGGAGAAAACAACAAAATGACGGTGCTATATCTTTGCAAGATTCTCTAGTTTTCTCATATCATCAAAAAATGAGAACTTACGAACTCGAAAGACAGCACTTAGTTCGTCACTTTAAAAAAGCAAAAGTTCCTAACATAGGTTTTCATGGTTTCCGTCACACTCACGCAAGCCTACTAATGAACAATGATGTAAATCCTAAAGAAATTCAAATGAGATTAGGACATGCAGACTATTCGATCACAATGAATTTGTACAGTCATCTTGCTAAAGAGAAAAAGAAAGAAACTGCTGAAAAGTTCGCTAATATACTTAAAGCACTATGATTTTTCGAGTTTTTTCCCGAACGTAACTAAAAACGTAACTAACTAATATAATGACAACTGAAATCCCTTTATATAAGGGATTCTAGGCATTTGTTGTGATACAGAGCTATTATACCCTTAGTAGTCAATGACTGTCAATGACTTTCGTCAGATGATTTTCCTTAAATTTCTTAAAAATACTCTCTTTTCATGATTCTTTTGTACTATATATAATACTTAACGGTTTTCTATTTAAAGTAAAATTTTCTTGAAAGTAACAAAAAAACTGACATCTTGTCAGTTTTTTTGTTAAATTGATTCTTATTTTACACGAGCATCATCACCCATGTCATCAACTTTTTCTTTTACTTTATCTACTTGATCAGATGTAAATTTCCCTGTTGTTTGAGCTGCGCCAACCACACGATCTTGTAAACTTTTTTCATCATCTTTTTGTTGTTCTTTTGTCTTAATATCAACAACTGTAACATTAACTTCAACAACTTCTAAATCAGTCATATCAGAAACTTCTTTACGAATGACATCCTTAATTTTTTGGTAAATATCAGGAACGTTCTTCTTGTATTCTGTGACTACTTTTAGGTCCACTGCAACTTGTTTTTTACCAACTTCTACACCGACACCTGCTGTAACATCATCTGTATTTACTAGTTTTCCTGTCAGATTTGAGAAAAATCCTCCATCGACAGACAATAGTCCATTGACAGATTCAAGGGCAAGTCCAACAATTTTTTGAATCACTTTATCTTCGTAAGTCAAGCTACCTTTAACTTCAGTTACTTCTGTTTTTGTGTTTTCTTGTACCATAATTTCCTCCTAGTATTTTCTTATTTTTTCTTTAATAGTTGTTCAATGATTCCCGTACGTTGAAGATAAAGGCCAACGAAAATTCCTAAGCCAATAAGTAAGAAGAGAAGAATCATTTTCCAAAATCCGATTGTGAAGATACAAATAGCTATAATTAAACCTACTATTCCTCCAATTATCGGATAGCGATATCTTTCTAAAAGATTCATTTCCACCTCCTTATTCTACACGACGACTTGTCGAACTTTTATTTTCAGCAAGTGAGCTAACTTTTATTTTTAATTTTAAGTCATAATTTATACCAAAGAAATTTTGGATACTTTCTTTAATTTCTTGCTCAATTTCTTTTGTTTTTTCGACAATCTCAACTCTGGGAATAATTTCTCCTTTAACATCAATTTTTATTTTGGCTTGATATAAAGTCACATTGATTTTTGGATTTCTGATATAACCGTTGTTACTAACAATTTCTCTGACCAATCCTTCGATTGCTGAAACTTTTAAAGTTAGATTTCCTGTTTTATCATCTAGTAGAACTTCCTGATAAGTTTTTGGATAAAAAATAAGAATCAGCAAACAAATTAACAATAATGCTCCTAAAATTGAAGAGCTGATAAATATATATTGGGAAAGATGATTCCCAATGTAAGGAATTTCTGATGAGGGCATAAGCTCCCAACGAAAATTCATATAATTAAAGTAATCCCATAATATGGGGATAAGAATGGTGAGAAAGAATAAATCAGCCAAAATAAAAATAAATTTTTTTCCTTTTGACACGATACCTCCTCTCTTTTGCTGCTTTATCTAGTTGTTAGCTCTACCTAAGAAGAATGAAACGACAGCAACAACGATGACAGCACCAACAATAGAAGGGATAAGTGCCATACCAGCTAAACTTGGACCCCAAGAGCCTAAAAGTGCTTGCCCGACGAAAGACCCAACAAGACCAGCTAAAATATTAGCAATCCATCCCATTGATTTGCCCTTATTTGTAATTGCTCCTGCAATTACACCAATAATAGCTCCGACGATTAATGACCAAATCATAAATACCTCTTTCTAGTACAGTTCCTGTACATTTTTAATATATCAAAGTTCAAGCAACTTTTAAAGTAATTCGCTTTCTTTTTATTACACCCTAACTTACTTGCTAAATTTTGAAGTAAAAAAAGTTCTATCATTAAAATTGATAGAACTTTTAATTTATTATTGTGGACAAATTTATTCGCCAAACTTATCCCCAACCTGTATTTTTTGACCTAGGCCATTAAGAAAGCTAACGATATCCATCTTGGGTTTACCGGCTGGTTGAACGAAAAGAAGTTCAAGGAGGCCCTCACCTGTGGCAACTTTTAATGATTTCTTCGTTTTTTCCACAATTTCACCAGCTTGTAAGTTACTGACAGAATCATCAACAACTTTTGTTTCATAAATCTTGAAACGATCACCATTCCATGTGGTATGTGCAACTGGGAATGGATTCATACCACGAACTTTATTGAAAATTTCACGTGCAGATTTATTCCAGTCGATTTTTTCTTCTTCTGGCGAAATATTAGGACTAAAAGTCACTTCATCTTCGTTTTGAGCTTGAGCTTTTAATTGGCCACTCAGGTATTTTGGCAATGTTTCAAGTAACAAATCACGTCCAACAAGGGCTAACTTTTCAAACATAGTGCCAACATTATCATCCTCAAGAATTGGAGTAGAATCTTGAGCAATCATGTCACCGGCATCCATTTTACGAATCATTTCCATGATGGTTACACCAGCTTCTTTTTCGCCATTCATAATAGCATAATGAATAGGTGCCCCACCGCGATATTTTGGTAGTAAAGAAGCATGAGTATTGACTGCAAATTGAGCAACATCTAATAATTTACCTGGCAAAAATTGTCCAAAGGCGGCAGTCACAATTCCAACTTCTCCTGATTCAAGGAGCGTCATGATTTGAGTCATTTCTACTGAGCCAGAAAGTTTTTCTGGTTGAAGAACAGGCAAGTTAACCGTTAAGGCAAGTTCTTTAACTGGTGTCATTCTTAATTCCTGTTTCCGACCAACCTTACGGTCTGGTTGAGTCACTACTGCTAGAATTTCATATTGATTAGAATCAATCAAACCTTTTAAAACGGTCGCAGCAAATTGTGGTGTCCCCATAAAGATAATTTTTGTTTTTGTCATAAGTTTTCAAACTCCTCGATAATAATTTTCTTTTGTTTCATTAATACTTGAACAGCCTTATCGCCTTTTGCCATTAACTGTCCAAGATTTTCTGGAATAATTTGCCAAGAAATACCAAATCTATCTTTGCACCAACCGCATTGTTCGGCTTCTTTAACATGAGAAAGTTTTGACCAATAATCATCAATTTCGGCTTGATTTTTACAAGTCACAGTAAAACTAACTGCTTCATTAAATTTGAAAATTGGACCGCCATCAAGGTAGATAAAGTCAAGGCCATTCAGACTAAATTCACCATTTAATACTTTTCCAGACATTCCTACGAAATGCTCATCTAGCTTTTCATCAGGATAATATTCGATGTTTTTGATTTTTGAATTTGGAAATACAGATACATAATAGTTCATTGCTTCTTTGGCATTGTTATCAAACCAAAGGCTTGGGATAATTTTTGCTTCCATAGTTGACCTTCCAATCTCTGTAAATTTCAGCTTTATCCACATGGGGATAATTATTGATTTCGGCAATTACTTTTAGGACAAGTGGAGATGAATTTTCTACTGACAAGTTTTTAATCGACTTCCAGACTGCTCTGTCAGAGTCATTTTTTCCGTCAGCAACAAATTGTGGTAATTTTTTGGCTACACTATTTAATTTTACATCAAAAAGATTGAAAATGTGGTGCCCAACGACTCGACGGTCATTTTCATAAATCCAAGCGGAATACAGGCGATTATTAGTACTTGCAAGAACCGTAAAGCCTGTTTCTTCAAGAACTTCTCGCTCTAATGTGTCAAACATTGATTCACCAACTTCTTGCGAACCGCCAGGTAAATCATAGCGATTTTGATAGGGACCTGAATTTTTTTCAATGACAAGTAATTTCTCATTGTCAATTGCCACACCATAGACTCCAAAATGCTTCAATAAATCGAATTTCTCAAACATATTTACCTCATTTCATTTCAAAAATGGCCGAAATTTTTCATATTTTTGTTCAAATTCTTGAATTTCACAAATTTTATTTCCGGAAAATTTAACAAGAGAAATTCCATCAAGAATGCCTTCTTTACCTTCATAAAAACACCGGAAAGTCCATGTGAATAAAGCAGTCTCATTATCCACATAATATTTATCCACAGTCCATGACTTAACTTTGTTTTCCACAGGATTATTCCACTGACAGAACCATTTTTCAATTTCAGCTTTTCCTTGATACTGAGCGCCGAAATATTCTGTCCATAAAATATCTTCTGATAAAACTATCAGTAACTTTTTGATGTCTTTATTTAACCATGCGTCAATTGTTTGTTGAAAAAGTTCTATTTTCTGCATTTTCCACACCAACTTTCTTTTGTTTTCAAATTCTTAACTTTTCCACCTGTGGAAATTTTTATACAAAATTTTGTGGCTCACTATCAATCAATACTCGTAAATTTTTGTTATCCCGAAGTTGGGTTAATTCAAGCACTTGATTTAAAGCTGATTCTAATTCTTCTTCAAAACGATATTTAACTAAGATTTGATAATGATAAAGGTTATGTGTTCTGGCAATTGGTCTGGCGGTTGGCCCTAATATTTTAGCTTTTTCTGTCAAATTTTGCTTGAGTAATTGAGCGATCTCATAAGATTTTTGAATGGCAACTTCTTCATCTTGATGAGAAACAAGCACTTGAACGGTGAAATAATAAGGTGGATAGGAAAGTTCACGACGAAATCTCATTTCCATTTCATAAAATTTTTCGTAATCTTGAGCCTTGGTCATTTCAATAGCATAATGATGTGGATTGAAAGTTTGAATTAATACTTCACCTTTTTTATCTGCTCGTCCAGCTCGTCCAGCCACCTGCATCAACAATTCAAAGGAACGCTCACTCGCTCTAAAATCAGGTAGATTTAGGCCAGTATCTGCGTTAATGACACCCACTAAGGTTACGTTTGGAAAATCTAAACCTTTGGCAATCATCTGAGTTCCTAAGAGGATATCAGCTTCATGATTACCAAACTTTTCAAGAATTTTTTCGTGAGCATTTTTTGTCCGAGTCGTATCTACATCCATTCGCAAAACTCGTGCTTCAGGCATGATTTCTCGAAGTTCTTCTTCGACTTTTTGCGTTCCTGAACCGTAATAACGAATTTTTCGTGAATGACAATTAGGACAAGTTTGCGGAATTCCTTCGACATGACCACAATAATGACAATTCAAAGTTCGGGTATCCATGTGAAGGGTCAAGGAAATATCGCAATTGGGACAATCAACAACAAAACCACATTCACGACACATGACAAATGAAGAATAACCCCTTCGATTCAACATCAAAATGACTTGTTCATCTTTGTCAATTTTTTCTTTTATTTTTGTCAGTAAAGATTGTGAAAAATTAGCAGATTGGTCAGAAATTTCACTGCGCATATCAATGATTTTTATTTCTGGCAGGATTGCTGCTTCATTTGCCCTTTTTGTCAGTAATAAAAGTTCATAAACTCCGCGCATGGCACGTGCTCGCGTTTCTAAACTTGGCGTTGCAGAACCTAAAACAAGTCTTGCACCATGCCATTTTGCACGCAAAAGCGCAATATCTCTTGCATGATAACGGGGACTTGAATCTTGCTTATATGAAGTTTCATGTTCTTCATCAATGATGATAATTCCCAAATTTTCAACAGGTGCAAAAATAGCTGAACGTGCACCGACAACTACCTGAGCTTTGCCAGATTTAATTTTTCGCCATTCATCATATTTTTCACCATCAGATAAACCAGAATGCATAATCGCCACTTTATCTCCAAAACGAGCAATAAATCGATTAGTAATCTGTGGCGTCAAAGAAATTTCTGGCACAAGCATAATTGCTGTTTTACCGAGTTTGAGAAAATGGTCAATGGTCTGTAAGTAAACTTCTGTTTTACCTGAACCAGTAATTCCTTCCAACAAAAATGGTTTGTCAGAAGATGCAATTATTTTTTCGTAAGATGCATTTTGTTCGGAGTTGAGAATTTTAGCACTGTCATTTTCCACATCTTCAAATTTTTCTTTCGTCCTCGAAATTTCAACCTCTTCAATTTTGACTAGGTCATGCTCAACGAAAAATTTAATGATTTGTGAAGAAAAATTTAATGATTTGACTGCAATTTTTTCTTCTTGAAGTCTTAATAGAAAATATTTCAACTCTAAGCGTTTTTTGGCTCTCTTTTCAATTTCAAATTCAGCTAGTTTTTCGATATCTGGAATAGATAAGAATTTTTCTGTTTTTCTATTTTCTTTAGATTTTGCTAAATATTCTACTGACAGCTGACCCAAACGCACAGCCTTTGCTGACGAGATTTTTTCTGCTTCTGTCAGTTGTGACCATTTGACAGAAGTTCCGTCAGTCGATTTTAGGAGCTTGTCATAATTAGAATTCAAAAGATTAGGTAACATGGCTTTTAGACATGAAATTTTATAAGAAAATACTGAATGACGCATTTCATCTGCCAACCAAAGCTGTTCATCCGTTAGGACTGGCTCAACGTCGAGTAGTTCAGAAATTCCTTTCAAATTTACTGACGGCTCAAGTTCTTCATCTTCAAATCCAATGACAATTCCTTGAACAAGCCGGTTTCCACTTCCAAAAGGAACATGAACCCGCATGCCCACTTCAAGCAAATTTTCAAATTCAGCTGAAAGGCTGTAAGAAAAGGGTTTATCCGTCTGCATCAGAGGCACATCAACGATGACTTTAGCAATTTTCATTTATTTTTGACCTCCGTTTTCTTATCTTTAATTATAACAGAAAAGCATTTTTCCTGCTTTTGACTTATCCGCTTCTTACTGACAAAGCTGTCAGTAACTTTTAGAAATAAAAAAAGCGCCAATTGACGCTTAAAAAATTTATTCTGCGGCAGCTGCTTTAGCGGCGCGGCTATTTTTTTGTTTTGCTTCTTCTTCAGCTTCTTCTTTAGCAATTTGCTCTTTGATGAGTTGTTCTTTCATCTTAGCTTGCAAACGTTCCAATTCGCGTTTTTCAACTAAAGTTTCACGTTTCAATTCAGGTGATGGGTGAATTTTAACTGTTCCATCAGCAATTTCTTCCAAAGCACGCAAAGTATTTTTTACAGCTTTAAATTCTTTTGTTGGACATTCTTTATCACGCAATTCATGCGCACGTTTTGCTTCCAAAACTACTAAAGAATATTTTGAATCAACTTGGTCCAATAACTTGTCAATTGAAGGTTCTAACATCATAATTCATTACCTCATTTTCTAAACTTTTCATTCTATTTTTACTGACAGACTTGTTATCGTCAAAATAAAATTCTGTCAGTAAAATTTATCAACTTTATCATTTCTGGCAGGACTATCAGTAGAATTGATAGCTCCTTCGCATTAAACTGACAAATCTGTCAGTAATTTTTCCAATTAAATCAAACTTTCACATCATCAATCATATGAACGTAGCGTTCAATCACGCGGTCCACACGGTAATGTTCAGCTTCAATAATCTTCTTAACACGTTCGGCAGCAAGTTCAACTTTGTCATTAACGACGGCATAATCATATTCACTCATCAAGCGAATTTCTTCTTTTGCTTTTTCAAGTCGTGAAGCAATGACTTCAGCCGAATCTGTCCCACGTCCAACTAAACGTCCACGCAATTCTTCCAAATCTGGTGGAGTCAAGAAGACAAAAACACCATCTGGAACTTTTTCCTTCACTTGAAGCGCACCTTGCACTTCAATTTCTAGAAAAACATCTTTTCCTTCGTCCAATGTTTGATTGACATAAGTTAAAGGTGTGCCATAATAATTTCCAACATATTCAGCATATTCCAGCATCTGACCATTGCGAATCATTTCTTCAAATTCATCACGTGTCCGGAAATAATAATCTTTTCCATCTACTTCGCCAGGACGTTGCTTACGCGTTGTCATTGACACTGAATATTCAAAGTTGTTTTCACTCTCAAAAATTTTAGCACGAACTGTTCCTTTTCCAACACCAGAAGGTCCAGAAAAAACAATTAATAAACCACGCTCACGCATTTTTTCCTCCGATATATCTCTAATTCCATCTCTTAATCAACGATTAAACTCATTCTATCAAAAGCTAGCTCTTAAAACTAGCTTTTGTAACAAAAAAGAAATATAATTTCGTAATAAGACACAAAAAAACTGTCAAAAGACAGTTTTTTATTTTGCATAGTCAATCGCTCGAGTTTCACGGATAACAGTAATCTTGATATTACCAGGATAATCCATTTCATCCTCAATTCGATTTTTCACATCATGCGCCAAAATCACAATTTGGTCATCCGTTAATTTTTCTGGTTTAACCATTACACGAATTTCGCGTCCAGCTTGCAAGGCAAATGCTGTTTCCACACCCTCAAAGCTTGTTGAAATTGCTTCAAGGTCTTTCAAACGTTTGATGTAATTTTCAATTGATTCACGACGAGCTCCAGGACGTGCTGCTGACAAAGCATCAGCCGCTGCAACAAGTACCGCAATGTTACTCAAAGGTTCTGTATCACCGTGGTGACTCGCAATTGTATTGATGACAATTGGATTTTCCTTGTACTTACGCGCAAGTTCTGTTCCAATTTCAACGTGGCTTCCCTCAACTTCATGGTCAAGTGCTTTACCAATATCATGCAAGAAACCTGCACGTTTAGCAAGTGCCACATTTTCTCCCATTTCGCCAGCCAAATTACCAGCAATATGAGCAACTTCAACTGAGTGATCAAGTACGTTTTGTCCATATGAAGTACGGAAATGCAAACGTCCCATAATCTTCATCAAGTCAGGATGCAAGTTATGCGCCCCAACTTCAAAGGCTGCTTGTTCACCATATTCACGCATTTTATGATCAAGTGCTTTGCGGTTTTTCTCAACCAACTCTTCAATTCGCGCTGGATGAATTCGACCATCTTGAACTAATTGTTCAAGAGTCATACGAGCAATTTCACGACGAATTGGGTCAAATCCTGAAAGTACAACTGCTTCTGGCGTATCATCAATGATGACATCAATCCCAGTCAAAGCTTCAAAAGTACGAATATTACGACCTTCACGACCAATAATCCGACCTTTCATACCATCGTCTGGTAAATTGACAACCGAAACAGTTTGTTCAGCTACAGAATCAGATGAAACGCGTTGAATAGCAAGTGAGATAATATTTTTAGCTCGCTTATCTGCTTCAACTTGAGCTTTTTCTTCGCTTTGACGAATAATTTGAGCCATTTCTTTTGTCAAACCATCTCGAGTTTCACTCAAAATAATTTCACGAGCATCATCTATGCTCAAATTTGAAATACGCTCCAATTCTAGTCGTTTCTTTTCTTCAATATGCGCTAATTGTTCTTCTCGCTTACTGAGCGTATCAGTTTTTCTAACGAGGTTCTCCTCTTTAGAATCTAAGTTTTCTTCTTTTTTCGTTAAGGTATCATCCTTACGGTCTAAGATTTCTTCACGTTGTTTTAGGCGCTTTTCAGTCTCCTTTAACTCCTGACGTTCTTGCTTAAATTCATCTTCGATTTCACGACGTTGCTTTTGTTCTTCTTCACGAAGGGTGTAACGGGCTTCTTTTTTGAAGGCTTCAGCCTCCATTTTCAAAGACTCCGCCTCACGTTTAGCATTCGCCATCACCTCATTTGCTTTATTTTCAGCTTCATTAAAAAGAGATTCAGCATCCTGCTTATTTTTCTTTATATTTTGAGCGTAAAAAATAAATGCGACAACTAATACAACCAATAAGACCAAGAGAACGATAGAAATAATGTCCATTAGTCTCCTCTAAAGTCAGTAGTAATTCTAATAAATTCTACTCACAGTTTGATTATAAATTAATGTATTTTACATAGTAAAACACTCATTTATTATATCATTTTAAGGCTCATTATTCAATGAAAGATAGTGTAACGCTTTCAGAATAATTTAGAGTCAATTATGTCATCATAAATTGACCTCCTTCACGAATAAATAAAAACAGTTATTTTACTAACTGTCTTCATCAACTAATTTTCAAGTAAAGCAGCTGCTTCTTCATCCAAAATAAAAGTAATATTTGGATGTGTCCGTAAAATAGAAGCTGGAATTTCTTCTGTGATTGGGCCCTCAAGAACTTTTTTCATAATCTCTGCTTTCTTTTTTCCGTCAGCAAAAACTAAAAGTTGCTTGCTAGCTAGAACTGTTCGTGGACCAAAAGTGACATAAGGAGAAGCCGGTTCTTTATCTGTCAAATTTTTGATTGACTGATAAATCTCATTCCCTTCTTCAAATGGAACAGCAAAAATTTCTCGCTCAAAGCTTGTATGTCCTGGCATATTTGCACAAAAATGACCATCTTCTCCTATCCCCATAACAATCAAATCAATCCCACCGTCCTGTAAGATTTTTTGGTCAAAAACTTGATTATTTTGAGCATTTAATTCATGAAGATTACCATCATCAATATGTACTCGATCATAGAAAGCTGTCTTTAAAGCACTCATTGTTAATCCATAGCGTTCACCAGCAAGTGGTACTTCATCAAAATTGTAATAATGGATATTTGAGCGATCAAAATTCATTTTTTGGAGTTTATCAATAAGAATTTCATACATTCCAAGAGGGGTATTTCCCGCTGTAAGCGAAAGATTTACCCTTTTTGAAAGCATCATCTTATCAAGAACAATCGCTGCAGCAAGTTCACTCATTGTGGCGTAATCTTTAGTGATTATTTTTTTCATAGGAGCTCCTTTTTTCTTGTTACTTCTATTTTACAGGATTAATTATTCTATTTAAAGCAATTCTACTCGTTGAAAATAAAAAAAGCGGAAATCCGCTTTTTTTATTATTTTTTAAGAGCTATTTTAAGTTCTTCAACCTTATCTGCTTGTTCCCATGGTAATTCTACATCTGTACGGCCGAAGTGCCTTTCGACTTTGGGCTTTAGCCCATTAGCGAGAAAGGACAGCGGAGGAGACAATGGCGACGTAGACCGAACGAAGGTCGGCGAGGCCGATTATTTACCTAAAACGGATTTAAGTTCTTCAACTTTATCTGTTTGTTCCCATGGTAATTCTACATCTGTACGGCCGAAGTGCCCGTAAGCTGCTGTTTGTCCGTAAATAGGACGGAGTAAGTCAAGCATTTGAATAATTCCTGCTGGGCGAAGATCAAATACTTTACGAATTGCTGCTAAAAGTTCATCATCTGAGACTTTACCTGTGCCAAAAGTATCAACATTGATTGATGTTGGTGTCGCAACACCAATAGCGTACGAAAGTTGAATTTGCGCTTTTTCTGCAAGTCCAGCTGCCACAATATTTTTGGCTACATAACGTGCTGCGTAAGAAGCTGAACGGTCAACTTTTGTTGCATCCTTACCAGAGAAAGCTCCACCACCGTGGGGAGCATACCCACCATAAGTATCAACAATAATTTTACGTCCAGTCAAGCCTGAATCCCCTTGAGGACCACCAATAACAAAACGTCCTGTTGGATTGATGAAGTATTTAGTTTCATCATCTAAAAGTTCAGCTGGAATAACAGCCTTGATGACTTTATTAATCACATCATCGTGAATTTCTTCGTTTGTTGCTGACGCAGCATGTTGAGTAGAAATAACGACTGTGTCAATGCGTTTTGCTTTGCCATTATCATCATATTCTACAGTTACTTGTGATTTTGCATCAGGACGCAAGTATGAAATTTCACCTGATTTACGTAAATCAGCTAATTTTTTAACTAATTTATGTGAAAGTGAGATGGCGAGTGGCATATATTCGGCAGTTTCGTTAGTCGCAAAACCGAACATCATTCCTTGGTCACCAGCACCAATCAAATCAAGCGGGTCAACTAATTGGCCATTTTTATCGCGAACTTCTTCGGCTTCATTTACCCCTTGTGCAATATCGCTTGATTGCTCAACAAGTGAGACGTGAACGCCCACTGATTTATAATCAAATCCATTTTCGCTATCTGTATAGCCAATTTTTTTGATTGTTTCACGAACGACATGAGCAATATCAACATAAGCTGATGTTGAGATTTCACCAAAGACATTGACCGTCCCTGTATATACGACCGTTTCACAAGCAACGTGTGCATGTGGGTCTTGTGCGAGAATGGCATCAAGAATGGCATCTGAGATTTGGTCTGCAACCTTATCTGGATGGCCTTCTGATACTGATTCTGATGTAAATAAATGTTTTTCTGACATTAAAAATGTCCCCCAATCTAAATTTTGGTTACAAGGCGTCTTTAAACTTATCTAATATTTGCTGACGAAAAACCTTCATAGGATAGCCGTTGGCGCTTCAGCGCTTACGGATATGCTAGTATTTTCATCAGTAATTTTTAAAATAAATCAAATCCTTTCGGGACTCGTAACTCTCTTATTTTACCTCTTTTTTGGAAAAAATGCACTCTTTCCTTTACATGATTCTAAAATAAATCTACTGATAAATTTTAAATAAGTTGTCCTTATGATAATTCAAACCCGAAATGCTGAATGGTCTTGTTTTTCAACTTATCAATTGTCAAACTTAATGTTTTTTAAACATGTATTCGCGGGTCATTGGCAAACCTTGACCTGAAGCACCTTTAGTCAAAAGATATTGAACAACATCAATATTTCCAGCTTCAAAACTTGCAGCGCAGGCTTGAAGATAAAGTGTCCACATCCTTGCAAATGGTCTACCCATTTCTTTTTCTACTTCATCAAAAACTTCGAGATAATTTTCATTCCAAATTTCAAGCGTTTTTTGATAATGACGACGAAGAGGTTCAAGATCATCCATTTGCAAACCAGCAGTCATAATATGTTCAACATTTTCAGCAATATTTGGAATATAACCTCCAGGGAAAATGTATTTTTCAATAAATGGATCCACACCAGCACCGCGATGTTGTCCAGTAATACCATGAATCAATGCACGACCGTTTGGTTTGAGATAATCAGAAACTTTTTGGAAATACATTTCCAAATTTTCTTTCCCAACATGTTCAAACATTCCGACAGATGTAATGTAATCAAAAGGTTCTTCTTTGAGGTCACGATAATCAACCAAATAAACTTTCACTTTATCAGAAAGTCCCAAATCATCCGCTTTTTTGCGAACATAATAATATTGTTCTTCTGAGAGTGTCACTCCGACTGCTGAAAGGCCATATTCTTGAACAGCCTTAAACATCAAAGTTCCCCAGCCACAACCAATATCAAGCAAACGTCCCCCAGGTTTACTATCGAGTTTGTCCAAAATATGATGAACTTTAGCAATTTGTGCTTCTTCCAAAGTCATATCTTCATGTTCAAAATAAGCACATGAATAAGTCATCGTTGGGTCAAGCCATTTGTTATAAAAGTCATTCCCAATATCATAATGACTATGAATATCTTCACGAGATTGTTTTTGAGAATGATTTCCCAAAAGTTTTATCATTGATTTCCCAAAACCAGATTGGTCTGTTAAAAAGCTACCAGCCTTACGATATGCTGATGTAACAAGCTCTTGAATGCTCCCCTCAATTTCAATTTCTTCATTCATGTAAGCTTCAGCCAATACTAAGGTTGGCATTGAGCTCAATTCACTAAATGAGAATTTTTTATTAAAAGTAATGTGAACTTGCGTTTCTCCCTCACCATACTTTTCTGTTTTTCCATCCCAATAAGTTACTGCAATGGGGATATCGAAAGCAACTGCAAGTGCTTTGTTCAAAACTGTTTTTTCAAATACCAAGTTATTCTTCCCTTTCCTAACATTGTTCTAATAAAACTATACTCCGTAGATTATTGAAAGTCAAATACTTACTATCGTTAGATTTTTCTGAAAATTTTCATTGTCAGTAAATTGCTAAAGATTTTGCCCATAACCGAGGTCAGTCTCCTAGATTCTAGAAAATAGATAACTTTGAACTTGCGCAAGTGCAGAAACGTAATTTCCTAATTTTCCCTCTCGCTTGCAGTCGACTTCACATGGTATAATAAAAAAATGAACGACAAACTTGAAAAATCTATTATTTTACAAAAAAATCCTTGGCTGACTGATGTAAAAATTGTCGCTGAATCTGAATCAACTCAAAAAGATGCTAAATTAGACGGACAAGAAAATTGTCTTTATTTAACTGAAAGACAAAATAAAACTTATGGTCGTTTTGGCCGTCAGTATTTTGCTGCGCCGTCTGGCGGAATTTATATGAGTTTGTCACTCAAGCCCAAAGTTGAACTAGAAAAACTTCCAGAGTTCACTCTGCTGACAGGAGCTGCCATTGTGTCAGCAATCGAAAAATTAACTGACAAAAGGCCTCAAATTAAATGGGTTAACGATATTTATCTAGACGATAAAAAATTTGTTGGTATTCTTGCCGAAACTTCACTTAATCCAACTCAAGAAGCTCAAGTTATCATTGGTGTCGGAATTAATTTTTCTATTTCCCAATTTCCAACTGAAATCGAAGAAAGAGCCACTTCTTTATTTTATAATGAACAAGCAAGCATCAGTCGTTCGGAATTAATTGCCGAAATCTGGTCTGAATTTCATCGTTTATCAGAGGGTTCATTTTTCCAAATTTATAAATCTCACTCATTTATTCTTGGCAAACAAGTTGAATTTGTTCAATCTGGACAAACTTTTTCCGGAAGAGCCACAGATTTAACCTCTAAAGGTGAGCTTATCGTAAATTTAGATAATGGTCAGCAAAAAATACTTTCCAGTGGCGAAATCTCACTAAAAAAATGGACTTAATCAGTCCATTTTTTCAGTTATTATTATTATTATATTATATAGGAGGCCAGTTTTAGGTCATGGTGGACCAGAATTATTTTACTGACAGAACTTTCTGTCAGTAACTTTTTTAGAAATCTGACCAGTCATCTTCTTTTTCTTTTTCAACTGGTTGTGCTTCCTTAGTCTTACGACTTTTTGGTTCATCCCATGAATTTCCCCATTGGTTTGAATCTTGTTGATTTTGACGTCCTTTATCTTCATAACGACGTGCCCAATTATTCATTTTATCTGAATAACGTTCTGACCAACGATCCATTTTTTCATCAAAATGTTGCGCTTTACGATTCCATTTTTCTTGATAATCATCTTCTGAATCATCATAGTAATTTCGTGGTCTAGCACTTGGAATAATCCAACTTGCTACGAAATACAATGGAATCAATCCACCCCAGCTTCCAAAAGCCAGAACAACAAATAGGATACGTAGAATCGTCACAACATCACGACCCAGACCAAAATATTCTGCAATACCTGCAATGACACCACTGACTCTACGATTTGTCACTGATTTTGTTAGTTGTCTTTGAGACATAATTTATCCTTTCTTCATAATCGTTGAATTAACCTTGTGACGGTGTCATCAATAGACTCGCAATCACATAAACAATGAGTAATGTTCCCCAACTTCCGAAAGTACCAAGCACAATCAGAACCCGAATTACATTAATTACTGTACGGCTCAAGCCAAAGTATTCACCAAGTCCCCCGACGGTTCCTGCGATGACTCGATTGCTACTTGATCTTTTCAGAGTTTTCTTAGCCATTTCTCACCTTTCTTTTCAAATTTACTGACAGAACTCTTATAAAATTTCTGTCAGTAAAATTTTATTCAGTTTCTTCTTTGTCAGTAGTTTCAGTATCTTTAAGCCAAATCGTTCCTGATTTTGTTTCAAATTCAAAGGTTAATGACTCAGCACCTTGACGGACAATCGCTGCTCCATTACGGCCAGCTTCAAAAGGACTATCAAGATTTAAACGTGTCTTATATCCGCCAAAGATTGTGCGAACATGACCAACCAAGCCCAAACTTTCTGGTACAGAAACTTTGATATCGCCATTCACATTTTTAAGATTTAATTTGTGAGCCGTTCCTGTTTTTTCGGTCAGCAAAATATTTCCGTTTACGAGTGAGACATCACCAGATTCAAAAGCAGTTGTAATTCTGATATTACCATTAACTCCAGTTAATTCTAAATCTGAATTCGTGCCATCAATTACTTTGATTTCACCATTCTTATTGTTAATCTTCAACTCATCGCTGTTTACTTCAAGCACTTCAGCATTTCCGTTCATAAGATTAATATTCATTTTTTGACTGGAAATTTTTTCAACTTTAAGTTCTGCATGAGGTGTATTAATCTCAATATTTTCATATTCTTTTACTGGTAAGTAAAGTTCAATATCCGCAGAAATTCGACCATTTGCTTCAATTTCAAGCACATCATCTTCAACTTCAAGTTTAGTTTTTTCAGCAATATAAGCTTCTACATCACCATCTTCAACTGCCCCGTAAATTTTATATTCTACTTTTACATGGGCATTTTCACCCGGTAAAATATTTACTTTACCACTCTTAAGATTAAGATTAACATTTTTGAAATCTTCGTTGATATCTTTTTCTACAGTGTGAGAAATTGATTTAACCTTAGGAAATCCTTTTGAAAAATCAATATTATCATCAACAGATTTTGCAACCCCTTGGAAAATTTCTTTACCTCTAGCAAACAAACTTTCTGCAACATTTTTCATTGCATCAGGAAAATCTACATCGTGATTAACATATCCTTCTTTATCTGTATATGTGAATTCTTTGTTCTCAGTTTTATCATCAGAAGCTTCTCCATTCACTGAACCATTTTTTTCAAGTAATTCTAAAGCTTCATCTTCCGTGATAATTCCACGACGCATCAAATCCATAATTCTATCTTTTTTATTAGCCATTTTTTTAGATCCTTTCTCTGCTCATTCAAGCATTCAATATCTTAAAAACTTTTTTTATTGAGATTATCTTTATCTCGTACACTTATTATCTCAAACTTTTACCAAATAAAAATCAGCCTTTGGGCTGATTTTTAACATCTTCTTTTTTTAGCTAAATAAAAGATTCAATACTCCTATTTTACTGACAGAACTACTAATTAATTTTGTCAGTAATTATTTAGGTTGAATATAAGTTGCCAAAGCAGCTACACCAGCAGAAATATGGCGTTCGCTGACAATATTATTACCTTTAACATTCATCTCTGAAACGAGAATAGAGTTATCTGAATAAACCTTTTCAACAAAAGCTACGTGACCATATTCTGAACTTGAACCAGCTACTCCTGGTGGGAAGCTAACAGCATAACCCTCAGTTGGAACAGTTGTTGTGAAATAACCTTGAGCTTGGGCATTAATTCCCCATTCTCCACCATTTCCCATATGTGTTCCAACGAGCCCACCTAATTGAATGATACGGTTATAAACATACTGTGTACAATTACCAAAAGCATAACTATCAGCACCTGGATATTCTACCCCATTATATTCTGGATAAGCTGAATTATCTAATTTTGATGCCACCAATGGACTTTCAGGAATTTTACTATCTACAACTTGTGTTGTACTATCAACATTATCATAAGCATCTAATTTATATTCTTGAATAATTTCAATTAATTTTTGTGCATATGCTGGGTCAGTAGCAAAAATACCTTGCAAAGCTTGAGCTGCTTCTTGGTAAGTCTTAGCGTGTGACTTCCATGCGCCAGCATAAATTTCTGAGTTCCAAGTTGTCCCTTTAATCATTAAATTAATATAATCATCCAAGGCTTGGTCATAGTTACTATAAACTCTAAAACTTTGTTCAATATAATAAGGATTATTTCCCGAAAATTCTTCCGTCTTAAATGAAATTGATTTTCCTAAATAAGCACCTGTAATATTGAAAATATTAAAATACTGCTGACTCATATTACTTTGACCAGAACCAGATTCTAAAATCGCCTGTGCCAATATAATTGACGCATACAAATTATTCTTACCAGCTAAAATTCTCACGCGGTCTGCAATACTTTTAATAAAGGCTTCTGTACTAGAAGTATCAATTTTATCAATTGACTTAGCTGCTTCAATTGTTTTCAAAACAGGGCCAGCGTAAATAGAAGGAGCTGAATCTGCTGAAGAATTAGGAATTTGTGCTGCAGTTGATGTCTGATAGTAGGCATTATCCTGTGAATAATTAGAGGGTGCAACTGTAGAAGTTGACGCTGAAGGAGCTGTGGTAGAAACTGAAATTGATGGTGCTTGAGTTGTTGTAGAGGAATTACTAGTTGAATTATTATTTGTTGATGAACTTGGATTATTTGGTTTTGATGTCGAACCTGAAGTACTTGGTTTTGATGATGAACTTGAATTACCTGTACTTGACGATGAACTTGAACCATTTGAATTTGATGATGAGCTTGAGCTACCTGTACTTGATGATGAACTTGAGCTACCTGTGCTTGATGATGCATCTGAACTACTTCCAACAGTTACTCCATCAACATGGCCAGCCACGCCAAAAGTCGTCATTCCTAAAATCAGCGCTGTTCCCGCAATAAATTTTTCCTTTTTTAAGCGCTTAATTTTATCATTATTAGTCAATTTTAGTTAATCCTCCATGGTATGTATTATAATTTCAACATCATTTCTTTCAAGACATCTACTTTTTACACAATTGTAACATTTAAAAACAAGCAAGTCAAATTAATCACTTTTATTTATTGAACACATTTCCATTTTTATTTGAAAAAATTATTATACGATATAGCTAGTAGTAAAATCATATAAAAAATGTCCTTCATAAGTGACAAAGCCATATTTAATCATATTTTATAATAAGTTGTTTATGACTTAGTTGAATTAACCCGTGCTCTCTCTAAAACAAAGGACTACTATCGTCCCTAAAAAATATTCTGTTCTCTTTATCTTATATTTCTAAGTCAAATTACTAAAAAATAATATATTTATTACAAATTTAATAATGTAGAAAAAATCAAATTCAGTCAAAAAAATCTTATACATCGTCCGCTCCTATTTCACAACTCTTCTTATCCTCATCTAGGTAATATTTTAAAAAGGTAGCATTCGCATAAAATAGATTCTTATATTCATTTTTTTATTTCCTCTCAAATGCCTTCTAATGGAGAAATTTCAAATATCCTAAGAACAATTAATGAAGGAATTACTAGAGTACACTCTTTTGCTGTATAATAGTTCAAATCAATAAAGCTTATACCAGATTCTTCGTAAATTAGACAAAATTTTTTGTAAGACAAGCATTCTTCTGGCGCAATCAGGAATTCAATGTGCCAATTTGTTAAAATCAAATTTTCTTTCATCATTCTGTAAGCAATGATAGATTTCCAACAACCAGATAAAGTTTTTTACTAGCACATAATCGATAAAAATGAAAATACTTATTAAACTTATATACTAAGATAGAACCTTATGCTATATCAAAGCAAATTGAAAAATAAAAAAACGTCCATCATAAATGACAAACGTTTATTTAATCATGTTTTAAAAGTTGATTAAGCTTTGTTTGCTGAACCGAATACATCGATACGTTCTTCAACAGACGCAGTAATTGCATCGAAACCAGGTTTCAAGAATTTACGTGGGTCGAAAAGTTTTTTCTTCATGTATTCTGCTTCATTAGCGTCAAATTCATTAACGAATTTACGAGTAGCAGCTGCGAAAGCAAGTTGGCATTCAGTATTAACGTTAACTTTAGCTACACCATTAGCGATAGCTTCTCTGATTTGATCATCAGGGATACCAGAACCACCGTGAAGTACGATTGGCACATTGTGTCCCATAGCTTCAACGAGTGCTTTGTTCAATTTTTCAAGGTGATCGATGTGAAGACCTTTCCAGTTTTCTGGGTAAGGACCATGAATGTTACCGATACCTGCTGCAAGGAAGTCAACACCAAGTTTAGCCATTGCAACTGCATCATCGATAGGAGCAAGTTCACCTTCACCAACGATACCGTCTTCTTCACCACCAATTGAACCAACTTCACATTCAACTGAGATGCCTTTAGCATGAGCTTTAGCGATTACTTCTTCAGCAAGTTTAAGGTTTTCTTCGATTGGAAGATGTGAACCGTCAAACATCAATGATGAGTAACCAACTTCGATACATTCCAAAGCATCATCAAAATGACCGTGGTCAAGGTGAATAGCAACTGGAACTGTGATTCCCATTGATTCTACAAGAGTTTCAATGAGGAGTTTACACATTTTGTAACCACCCATGTATTTAGCCGCACCCATAGAAGTTTGGATCAATACTGGAGTCTTTTTAGCTTCTGCTGCACGCAAGATAGCTTGAGTCCATTCAAGGTTGTTTGTGTTGAACGCACCAATAGCATAATGGTTCTTGTATGCGTCTTGTGTCATATCAACAGCATTTACAAATGACATAAAATAACCCTCCTAGGTTAATTAAGAGATACGATTTTTGAATCACATTCATTTTAGCACATTTTACATAGGAGTGATAACCGATTTGTCATATTTATTAACCAACGATTCCCCGTCAATTCTTGCTTATTTGACAACCGCCCGTTTGTAAACC
>OGTL01000267.1_pt1 | contig 53756 bp, 69 predicted proteins | sample 1553601 | NCBI WGS metagenome assembly OGTL01 (sample SAMEA2580112, study PRJEB22360) | human gut metagenome | biome: human gut; feature: human-associated habitat; material: faeces | place: Denmark | collected 2008/2010 | reverse complement strand
GCGGGAGGAAGAGGAGGATCTTCATCATTGTCACAAGAAACCGCAAATAGCGTAAGCCCATACAACAAAACAACGACAAAAGAGAGATAACCGATCTGTCTCATTAAGCCGGTTTCTTTTTTTTCCATAGCAGTTTTCATAAGCTTATTTTTTGTTTACGACCGCATAAAGATAACAATTTGTTGGCTAAAAGGGTTTATTAAATATAGTGTTTATCACTTAATGATTTAAGGTTAATATCCTGTAGGTTGCAGGGAGAACAAACGGGAACAGCCGTTCCCGCCCCTTTCGGATTGTATGCCAGCACCCCTAAAAAATGCCTTGTCAAAGACAAGTAGTAACACGCCTGTGTTACGTTTTCGACTTTTCAGCCGTCCGACCGCCACCCCGTCCGATTTGACTTGCCTTTGAGGTTATATATGCAAATGCAAGAAGCCCCCCCGGCGAAAACCCCGCCGGAGGCTTTTACAATTCAAAGGGAGGTGTTTAGAAATAGACGTTCAACATAAGGTATAGTAATGCGTTCTTATCCTTAGTGTCGTGGTGTTCAAGCTCGAATTGAATCTTGTCCTCACGAGCGAGCCAGCCTATCGCACTGGCGACTTCCAGATCATTGAACCCTGTCAATTCCTTTACTTCCTGCAAATTCCATTTCCGGTGTACGTCTGTGCTTAATAAGCGCCAGAGTTTCCCTGCGTTCTCTCTGATGATGTGCTTATCCATACCTGTATTTTTTATAAGTTTATAAATGGTTTCAAATGGATAATGAAAAGCACTTTTACATCAATAGTGTTACGCACTGCAAACATTCCAGCGTTTATCGTTTATCCTTTTGATACGTTGTATCACTCTTTCCTGATATACACCAAACCGTTTCGCCGTTCGATGTATATCTTATTCTCACGTGCGAGCCACCCGGCGGCGAGTGCGGTTTCATCAGCCGCAAAATTTAGCCTTCTCGCAAGCTCGGCAATGGTTATAAGTCCGGTTTCGCCTAATTTTTCTAAGATGATCCCGGCTTTAAATCCTATATTTGTTTTTTCCATGATAAAATTTATATTTATGTATCAAAAATATGTATATATTCTATTATTCAAAACGTGTAGAAATACAAATTTAAATTCACCCCCCTATTAGAGAAAATTAACAATTTGTATATCAAGCTTTTTTCATCCTCAAAATGGAATGACTATTTTAGAGGGTATTAATTTAGTAATATATAGTTGAAGAACAACGCTCTGAAACATTCCTTGTCACTATTAAACAGGCACAAATATCTCCCCTTTACATCCTCAAAGAGGATATAATACAGGCAGGAATTAACCCCGAATCTATTTGTTCTGATGATTTTTGAATGGCTTAATTTTTGGCGTACTTGTTTTTCCGTCAGCCCTTCGATGTATATCAACCCTTTCATGTTTCCCATTTGTCCGGGCGTGATCTTGAGCGAGCTTAGTAGTTCGTTTAGGTCAAACAGCTTAGGAGTGTTTGACAAAGAGTTTAGGGACTGTTTTCGCTGTGTCTTTTCCATTGTCATAAGGATTTCGCTTGTGCCCTACACCAAGCCAATAAACATAAAAAAAGCGGAAGGGCATTCGCCTATCCGCAAGCAAGGGAGTCCAAGCCCTATACACACAAACAGGAGATACCCCCCGCATATCACGGGGAGCATTTATCTGTTTCTCTGTGTATAATGCAATTTTTGGACTTTTCGCTTGCACAGAAATCAGCTAAACGCTTTTTTTCTTCAATATGTAAAAACACGGTCGGTTTACGACTGCACAAAAATAACAATTTCCCTATAAAAATGTTTCCTATTTAGAATAATTTTTTCTTGTTTATCAGATAAACAACAAGCTACATTTCTATATACTCAATATTTTCCAAACCATATAACGGGATGATATTCCGAAAGAACACATCTATTGCTAGAGGATGGTTTTGAAAAGCAAGAAAAGATTTCCCCGCTACGGATTCCAGCCGGTAAATGGTCACTTCATCTTCTTCCCCAAACTGTTTCCTTAACTTATCATTGATCGTTTTCTGCATCTTAGACATAAGTTTAACCACCGTAACAGGATTCCAACGATCCATTTCTACAGTCACCTGCTTACTGTCGGAAAAAATAGAAATGCTTTTCTCAATTCCTTTAGAAGCTATATAGTAAGAAAAGAACAAAAGAGCTTCCATGCCGTTTTTGCCTACGTACAGATTGATCCTAGCGTTTCTCTCCTGCGCTTTCTTGCAGACATGCGCACAAAGGATAGGATTAGAAGAAGGCAGAAGATAAGAAGTATTCTGCTGCTCTGTCTGTCCTTCTAATATACTAAAGATAGCAGGATTCCAGCACACGTTTACGACATCAGAAGTTACATCTTCATATATCGCTGCACAGCAAATATCATTGTCAAACACGAGCTGATACTCTTTACTTTCCGGGTTGAACTGGTAAAAGTTCCGAATCTTATGCGCACTCTTCAGTTCAAAAAGGAAATAGCCCTCGTTATTTGAAACCTTTCTCACCTTCCGGATCTCCGTTTTTCCTTCAGTAATATCAAAGAGATAAGCTATCAGATCTTCTTTGCTACATACGTGATCAAAACTAAACTCCTTCAATTCCTCGCTTTCCGATTGCACCTGTACTTTCGCTTGGATGGATATAGATAATTGATAAGCGCTAAGATCTTTGAAATCGAACAATTCCAAACAGGATATCTTGTTTCGTTCCGGTGAATAAATTATATACTCCCGGTCATTAATATAATACCGGTACATGAAATCACCGGTTTCTAACGGCTGGTATGGATTTAAAACTTCGCTGTAATTCATAATATATCTTGTTATTAATCAATTACAATAAACTTTCTTATCTTCTCTGCAAGTGAATCATAATATTCTGATTCATCCTCTGATAGACCAATACGCCATAGCTTCTTGTATAGGTAATGATACTGTTCTAACATATCAAGTTGCTTTTCGGTAAAAGCTCTCCGGGTTACTTTCTTTATCTTCTTCATATCGAATTAGTTATACGTTAATCTTCATCTTCAGGCATTAATTGTTCTGCTTCATAATAATATTCGGAACAGTTATCCGTAACTTCATTAGATAAACAGTCCTGTATCTCCGAAATTTTATTCAATAACTTTTCACGGGTATCCACATCCTCCGGTTCGATACTAAACCCAGAATACTCCTCGAATGATTTTATCAATTCTTCTACACTTTTGAAGCGATTTGCTTCCATACTAATTTGCTTCTTTTTTTTGCGCATCTTCTATTCAATTTTGTTATTAATATGATAATCCTTTATTTCGCTTTTTCTTTTTCTTGTTATCCGGAAGATCTTCATCACCTTTCCGGTGCTTCCCTGATCCGTTATCTAAAGCCATTGACATGGCAACCGGGTACATATAGATAAGATCCTTCTCCCACTCGTGCGGATTACTCGCATAACACACAATAACCGGATCGATGGGCGTTGCTCTCTCCTGCTCTTTTCCCTGTTCCGGATTCTGCTCTTTTTGGAAGAAGTCTTGTATGTTCTGATAGGTTAATCTCCTTGATACATCAGAGCTTTTAAAGATTTCCGGAGTATCGACATTTGTAAGGGCAAAGGATATGCCGTATATCCCTTTACCGTTGACGTGCTCTATCAAGTTTATATTATGCTCCGCTAGCCGGTCTTTAAAATCTTCATAACTGGATGAACCATTAAGAACTGCAAAGATCTGGTTATACAGGTAATGCTTTTGCTCGTCTGCGGTCATCTGTTTTCCGGCGAACAAAAGTTTCCCAAACCGGTACGATTCCGGAAGGGCTGTATCTTTCAGATAAAAGCCTCTATCAGGAATGCCATATACATAATGAGATTTCCCCTTGTCCGATACCAGACGCATATAATACCCTTCTTTTTCCAATCGATCCCGGAACTCTTTCACGTTGTCGCATTCCTGACGCAAACGATCCATGACGGAAAGCAACTCGTCCTTGAGTAATGGATTAAAGAACTTTCCTTTTGATAACATATCTAACATATTTTCGTATGTATCTTCCCCCAATATGATTTTCCATTCCGCATTAGTATAAGCCTTAGTCATATCAGGATTAATCGTTTTAAAGGTTTCCGACTGCCCTAGAAGATCCTTCACCCGTTCTTTTGCATTATGGCTGCGCAAAGCCTTGTGCAAAGCTGTGTCAAAGAAATATTGCCGGTACTGGGATTCTCCCAACGTCTTGTTCCGGGAAGACTTTCCTTTCTCCATAACTTCAAGCCCATGTTTAAGCTCTAGCTCTCGCATGATCTTTCCGGAACGTCCCTTGCTGTAACTATCAGAGATCCACAAGCCGTTTAAGTCTATCGTAGTGGCAAGTATATGTACATGCCGGTGGTCTTTATCATCGTTCTTTATGATGGTGTAGCAAGAATCACCGTACCCCATTCTTTCTAAATATTCTTTCGCTATTTCAGAAAACTTTTCGTCCGGAAGATCCTCCCCTATCGGGCTGCTAAGAATAAATTCTATATATGGTGATTTCACACGATCATTCAGACCAGCAACAAGGGACATATTACGATACATATTAATAAGAGAATCACCAGAAGAATTATATAATTCCCTAGCTACACCGCTTTCAATCTTCTTTAACTGATAATCGATTTTGCGGTTTAATGCTTCTCCTACAAACGGGTCTTGTATCTCCGCTATCATATTAGTTTATCTGTTATTTGCTTCAACTCTTTAATGTACATTTCTATACTTTCCAATGAAATACGAATGTTTTCATCAACAGGCAAAGAGTTAACGTGCTTTGCAAGTTGATTCAAATTAGTACCTATTTTTTTCAGTTCAAAGACGGTTTGAATATCCGCTTTTGAAGTTATCCTTTCCCCTAAAACAGATTTTCTTAAATACATAGAAAGTGTTACACCTTCAGCTTTAGCTCGTCTGAAAACCTGTTCCTTTTCTTCTTCAGAAAGACGTGCCCGAATAACTTTAGTTCTATTCTCTTTCATTCTATATTCCTATTCTCTATTCTAATGTATGTGAGTGAAACGAACATCACTCGGCAGCTCGGCTGTCGCAAGGTGGGTTTTGTAGCTACAAAACCACACCTTGCATATACAAAGATAGATAAAAATTATAAAGCACCAAAACTTTAAGATCTATACTTTCGGAAAAATCAACCCAAAGAACTGATTCCCTAATTAACCAAGTAACCAGATAACTCAACAAAAGGAAGAACTGAAAGCACGGCAACAAAAAAACAACTAGTTAACTAGTTTATCAGAAAACTAATTAATCCATAAACTAATTAACTAATTAATAAATAAATCAAATAACTTATTAACTAGATAACTAATCTATTAATTGTATAATTAACCACTTAATTAACTAATTAGTTTATTAAATGGTTATGTAATAAGATTATTAGTTAATTATTTGTTAAACAAGCTGATTAATTTGTTAGTTAGATTATTAATTCATATATTGCGAAAAATTTAAACTCGTAACGTTATGGGAAAAATATTACCGGGTATATTCGTAGCATTCGAGAACCCAAAAGGTGGAACAGGTAAATCAACATTAACAGCCTTGTTCGCAGGATATGTACATGAGAGCCACGAGCAGACAGGTTTAACCATTGGCGTTGTCGATATAGACGATGCGCAAAATACAATGGGGGAGTTAAGAGCTTTCGATGAAGCACAACAGGAAGAGGATATAAAAGACGAGTATGAAGTAATGAGTATATCTTCATCAGACTTCATTAACAGCATAGAATTTCTCAAAGAAAGTTTCGATATAATAGTGGTTGACTTTCCGGGAAACTTGAAACAGGCAGGAGTAGTAGAAACCCTGATGATGATGGATGTGGTCATTATACCTTTTGCTCCTTCAAAAATCGAAGTATTGCACACTGTAAAGTTCTACAATTACTACAAGGAAAATATCTTATCTAAACGAGAAAGTCTAGGTTACAAAACAATAGTAAAAGGATTGCCCAATAAGGTAACACCTAATTTGCTTGAATATAAAGAGCTTATAGCAAACAAAGACAATTTACCTTTCGAGCTACTGAACAATCATATCAAGGAAAGCAAAGTTAATTACCAAAGAAACCTTTCTACGATAATAAACAACTATAATCACACCTGTGATGATTTCGGAGAAGAAATGATACAATTATTAATCAATTACGTTAAAAAATGAAATTATGGCTGAAGAAAAGAAAAATACAGGAAAACCCAAAACATCAATGTTCGCATTGGTACAGGCTGGTAAAGAAGAAGCTAAGAAAGTTCAAAGTATAAAATCTGTTTCATCACAACAGACTTCAGAAGAGAAAATTCCGGAAGTACAACCAGAAGCCAGCACCACAGAACCAGCTAAAGTTGTTGCTCCAGTACAAGAAGAAGAAATCATTCAGGAAAATGAGAATATGACAGAAGAACCTTCAGAATTTCCCGAATCATCTTTTCCTAAAGGTCTTTCTTTGCTTTTCGCTAAAAGAGAGATAATAGACACGGAAACGATAAAGATACCTAGAGAGTTCCATCAAGAACTTAAAATACTATCTACAATGTCAAAAGTTCCAATGATGCAAATGCTAGGAAATCTGCTTGAAGCATTTTTGGAAGAAAATAAGAAAGAAATAGCAAGCTATAAACGCAAATTCATAAACGGTACTTTAGGAAAAAAATAGCCATAAGGAAAGGTAAAACAACCTTTCCTTATCATCTTAATTAGTAAATCATTGGCAATAGAAGACATGTAAATAATCAACTAAAAAATATATATGGGAATAATAAAAGTGCAATGCTCTTGCGGTATGCTATGGCTAAGTGAAACACTTGGCGGTTATGATACCATTTGCGACCATGACGGAAAGATTTGCGGTGCGGTCAACTACCAAGATGAACAGTTCCAAATCATTCAGCCGGAAGAATGCAAGAAGCACAAAAGGGACACAATGAAAGAACTCAAAGGGGCTTTGCAACAAGTTAAAATGGAAATAGGGTAGGGGATTTCCTACCTTACTTTCCATTAAGAGATAACCGGTTACTGGTTTTGTTTTGGTTCAACCCCAACAGAACGCAAATATTTATACAAAGTTCTCGTGGAGATATTGAGAATTGAAGCGATCTCTTTTGCTGAATAGAAGGGATCTTTTGACAGATACATTTTCTTTGCTTGCTCGGCTTTCTTTTTCGCTAAATCATTTAAGCCGGGCTTTCTTCCTCCTGTTCTTCCCTCACGTTTTGCGACTTCCCAACCTGCAACCGTTCTTTCTGTACGTAAAACCTGATCGATTTCTGCCAACATTGAAAATATCGGGATCAAAAGTTTCCCGGAAGGAGTGGACGTATCGATATTATGCGTTACATCGACAAGATGCGCTCCCTTATTCATTATTAGATCTACATTCGTCCGGATTTCCTTCATGGATCTGCCTAAACGATCCAACGACCAGACATATAAGATATCCCCAGTTCTAAGATCTTCTAATGCCCGGATTAATTCAGGACGTTCTTTAAACGCTGATTTTTTTTCTTGATAAATTTTCTCACAACCAGCCTTTTCTAATGCTTCCAATTGCAAAGCTGGATTCTGATCCGGAGTCGATACACGTGCATATCCTATCTTCATTATAATACGAGGATTTTAATTCTTCATTAAACATTTATTGAGGATTTTAATTCTTCACTTTTTATTTAATGAAGAATTAAAACCTTCATCTTTCATTTGCTTTAGAGCAGCTTCCAACTGGCTCTTTCAAAAATAACTATAAAAGATACCTCACTGTATATCCTAGATATAGCATGAATGCAATAAAAAACACTCCAGAAACAAAGAATGGTATCTTTTCACCTACTATCATATTAATCAAAGTATACAGCATGAAAACTGTCCCTGCATATGCAAAATAAGGGAATGTTCCTTGAAGGAATATTCCGAGAACTGTTAAACATAAGCTTAACAGAAAACAACCTCCAGTTGCTAACCGTTGATCTTCGTGCATATCTGTTTTCCCAAGTAAAATTATTATATTGCAAAGCATAGCACAGGCTCCAATGATACAAACTAACGAGGTATCTAAACTATCCATTTTATACTAATTTACATTATTTAGCCAATCTAGAGCCTCCTGCAACGTATAGGCATACTCCGCATGATAAATATATGAAACTTCATCACCTTGCCTATATTCACGGTTATTGTCTGTTTCTCCTAGAATGTACTCCATGTTTGGAGTTCCTAATCGATGCACACCTATACAATAGGTCAGATTTTCCACTCGTTGGCTTTTTTTAGTTGCTAAAAGAAATATCCTTTCTGTATCAATTGCCATATTATTACTCCTTTCTTATTATTTGAAATTATTGCAAATGGCTTATATTTAACCACCATCCATCAGTTTCTAGTACATTTTCCCTACTATTATTATCCTGTATAACTATATGATCATCGTATAATCCATATGTATCACTACAGTCTGCACAAGTGAAGCCTATGGAAACATTGTACTTCATAAACAACTGAAGTAAATCTTTCTTCAAATCTTTAATATCATCATCAGTCATATCTATTATGCTTTTATCATTTTACTTTTTGTAAAGGTAGTAAAATAATTTAGTAAAACAATAAAGTAAAACGTGTTTTTTCTTGATATATGCCCAAAAAAACATTTTACTTAACGTATACCAAAAGTAAAATAGCTGTTGTTTCTCTTTCTCACCTCTGATTAAATGAGATTGGAGAATTACTACTTTCCTCAAAATATGACAATTTGTCATGCCCGATAGTATTTTTCCGAAAGTATGATGATATAAACTGAAGGAAAAATATCATTTTTCCGGTCATTTCTTCTGTCCCCCTTTGGGGGATTATAGGGGGGTTAGGTTTTTAGGTTATATTAAGAAATATGGTGTAGCCTTTTACACAGCTGGGAAAAATCACTTTTCATTAATTAGCTAAAAATCAACACTTTATTTTTTTGCGATATCTTTAATATGGTGTAGTATTTTACACAGCTAAATTGAAAAGTGTAGTGTTTTACACAGCTAAATTTTCAAAAGTGTAGCATTCTACACAGCTGGAAACCTAAAAGTGTAGTGTTTTACACAGCTGGAAACCCAAAAGTGTAGTGTTTTACACAGCTGGAAACCTAAAAGTGTAGTGTTTTACACAGCTGGAAATGTTAACAGAATTGAAAAGTGTAGTGTTTTACACAGCTAGATAATCTTTTCCGGTTCAGGTGTCACAGTAGGTGGATTTTTAACTATAAATTCCTTTGGCTCACGTGTCACAGTCGGGGCATTACTAGTTAATCCAAACTCTTCAGGGGTTTTTCCAAATACCCGAAAGAAATTTTCCCTATATACTTCCTCTTTCAGTGCTTTGTTTTGTGGAGAATTAGCCCATGCCAAATAATCTTCATACAAGTTTCGATCAGATTTTATATCTTCAACTTTGTTAACCCGATCTCTGCCTACCGCACAATTAGGAAAAGCTAAACCAGCGTATCTCCATAACAGATCACTATAGAATCTTTGAGTAAACATAGCGGTATAGCGTTCATCAAAATAATCAAGCGTTTCTTGAGAAAATTCAAAATCTACCGTATATGCCCATTTATCATTAGCACCTTTAACGTACTTAAATTGAAAGTTGGTAAATCTCAAGTGTTCATTTATCCCCTTCAAAACTTTTGTTACATTTCTTTTCCTTTCCTTATTCTCTTCAAAATTGAGGTTGAACAACTTAGCCAACTGATCAACGGTTAATCTGTAACTAGGTGCATCTCCTGTTTTGATTTTATACTTAATAAGATATATCATTTTCGATAGTTCCAAATAGAAATATCGATATTTGGAAGGTAACTCTCTATAATCCTGACTTTCAATTAGATTATAGAGAGTATAAACAGAATCCTTTATCAGATTATTCAGAGTAGCACTATATAATCTTTTCGTTCCTTTCTTGGTTTTAAAATTTGTCCGGATTTCAAATTTGGTAAGGATCTGAATAAATATATATGAAGTGCCTTCGCTTGTAGAAACAGGATAAGACATATTTTCTAAGCCAAGTTTATAAAGGGCGGCTTCAAAAACGGTTTCTATGGGGTGGCTTATTTCCTCCCCGTTTATATCCTTACAGATATAATGAGGTGAGCGTTTTCCAAAAAGATCCTTCAGCTGTTCCTTAGATAGTTTTCTTTGAAGATTTGTCCGATTATAACCCATTTTATTACAAAAATCCTCTATTGAGAACCATGATTCACCAAATAGATCTCTAATATGATTCCCACAAAGGTAAATTATAATATCTAGCATTACACTACCGCCAGAATCATATAAGCGCTCAATTAGCCCAGAATTGTAACTTTCACTTAATAGGCGTGGAACCCGGCTTAATTCTTTTTCCATAATAAATTATCATTTATCCTTTTTCCGTAACTCTGACTGTACTTTTTTATCGTATGCTTCCCCTCTTGATACTAGATATTCAAATTTAACTGTATCATCTACAATCTTAACGTGGAAAATAAAGAATGCTCTATAATCTCCTATACGAATCCGATATACTGATTTATAGGCAATGAGTTTCTTGCAATTAGTAATTTCATCAATACCATTAGCATTCTTCACTTCCCGGATCATATCAAGGACAGAAGACAGAACTTTCCCTGATAATTTATCTACTGCCTTTAAAAATGGCTTTGAATATTCTACATTCATGATAAACCATATTTCTGTTCAAAGGCTTTTTGTTCGGCTTCACTAACCATGACATGCCCTTCAGGTTGATTCTTGGAAAGAAACGTATAAGTTGTTATATCTTCTAAATCATTAGCAGCGGAGATCAATAAGCCTTCCATAAAGGCTTTAGCTGATTTCCCTTCCTTAGCTGCTTGTACGGATAGCACAGTTATAACGTCTTCCGGCAGATCCAACAGTTTCTTTCTCTTATCAATTTGGGTGTTTGAGATTGTTGTTCCCATAATCATTTATGTTTTAAATTAATAATCTATATCTTTGCATGAATTAATCGCCCAACAAAGATATATAACATATATAACATATACAATATATATAACATATATAAGTTATATAACATTCGATTTTTTTGATACATTGAACTATATATACATTTTTTAATATTAAAGAAATGGATAAACTGACTTTGGAAGATTCTTTCCGCGAGCTTATTAAACAAAGAAAGTGGTATGTAAATTCCCTACGTTCACCTATTCAGGCGAAATATGATAAAGCGACCTTTCAAAAAGGGGGCAAAGTTCCTGAAGAACGAATCCGGGACTATTTAGCTGCCGCTGGTTGGAAATGTGTTCAGCCTGAATTATGGGAGAAAACATAAAAATTACAATATTTAACCACAAAATTTTTGCTGTTTTAAATATTTATTTGAATTTTGCATTCAATATAACGAACCTTTTTTTAAACTGAAGTTCTCTTTCCTTTTTCAAGATCTATTTGCTACTTCAAAAATTCCGCTTTCTTTCCTTGCAATTTTGACTCTATCACGCAAAGTATCTATAATAGGAATATTCCGATCAATCCCATACATATATAAAATAGGATCGGAAGCATCACCTGATATAACTTTCACTGTCTTGTTGCCAAATACTAATTGCAAGAAATTTTGTTTTTCTGAATAATCAATCACTCTATATAATTCTAAATGTTCCTCTCGCCTTGAGATTATACCATGCCTGAAAATCAGTTCATCCTTAGTAATAATCCACTTTGTAGCAAACAGCGTGTCTATATATGTGTAACACAACATAAGCCAAACGACTAAAAACAGCACCATCAACGCATAGTGTACAGGCATTTCTAAATCCCAATAAATAGCAGAGAACGGGAGTAAAGATGCGACAACAATTATCACAAAATACTTTGAAACCCAATAACCTAGTTTGGGCTTCAGTGTTATAGCCGTTTGGTTATCCATAATCTAGTTCTTTATATTAGTATATTGTATAGACTTTGTATTATTCTCTGAATCCGGAACGGAAACTGTATTTTGATAGACCTCTTTTCCATCCTGATACACTGTCATTTTCAATATAGCACCGGATTTACTTTTGCTAAGAATAATCCCTTGAGCAGAAATAACCTTCACTTCTTTAGAGGTTATATAAACTTTCCGTCCGCTAAAATACTCCGTTACAGAACTTTGTTTTAGGTCTGTGTTACTTGTTTCATCTATAATTGATACGTTATCCGGATTAATAATAATAGCTTCAGCTGTATAATCATCCCCTGAAGCCTCTAATACTACCTTATATACAGCAGATGTATTATTAAAAACAGGATCATCATCCGATCCACCACAAGAAACTAATACTAGAGTAGCACATAACGCAAACAAATGCAGCTTAATTTTTTTCATCATCTTTATATATTTTAAATTCAGATCCATGTGTATGTAAAGCAAACAAGCCCTTATATTTTTCTTTCTAGAAATTTTCTCTGCTATCAAAATCATAGCTATTGCCGTTGCCATCAACAAGCCCAAATTGATCTGTTTCCACAATAAACAAATCGCTCGTTTCTGATAACTTGCTAAAATCTTTAAAGAACTGAACCTTCATATTCTTCTTATTTAGTCGTAGCTTTCATCCTTCCCCAGCACGTTTTCATATCGGGAGCGAGTAAAAACTCGCCAACTCTCTCCTGCCTAGCCTTTAAACTAGGTGGAACAATTGCATACTTGCATTTCAATAGTTTGGCTAACACCTCCGTACTATCTCTATCCTTATACTCCATTTTCTTTTTCTCTATCCATTTTAAATTATCTTTAGCCTTGGCGTAATCAGAGAAAAGCGGTTTTACCAAAGCACGAGGATTCTCCGCTCTTTCTATCATTTGTACCTGTTGAGCAGCTTTACTATCCAAATACAATAAGCTGTCGGAAACTGTAACATCTTTTTCGTCAAGCAACTCTATCAATTCAAACTTAAGATCAGTCCAAGTACCGTTTTCATCGGTTTGAAGCCAATCCGCTATTGCCTTTTCATATTCAGGTGATCCACACGAAGATAAGGCAAACAATAAAACTATCAATATCCTACTTTTCATATATTAAATTTTTTATGTTTTCACAAAGATACCTCTTTTATTCCTTCCATGCCTTATGATTATGATCTTTCGGCATGTTTTTTTCCTTATTTTTATTGTCCGTTTCTGTCTTATTCTTTACATCTTCCAAGATCGCATTTACTTTTGAAATGATTGAAAGATAATGTTGACTAACTATTTCTTCCATTATATCATACTCTAATTCTTCTTTGCCATCTCCCAAATTTACAGGTTTGGAAAAAGCCGGAATATCCTTATCTATAAACTTACACATATTAAATTGTGTATTAAAATAAGGTGGTTTTCCGCCAGCGACCTTTCCGATGAAGTGACCAACACTTTGCCCGGCAACTTCACGAGCCTTTACTACTTTCTCTTTTTGCAGAGATTCGGTCATGCTTCCAGTACCGGATTCTTGATGTGAGAACGACTCCTGTGCTTCTTTCGTTTCTCCCAAAAGATTTTCTAGATCCTTTGCTGTCTTTTCGTTACCGGTCATTCCATAGGCTTGGCTACCACAAGAAGATCGCAGGATATTTGCACTTTTCTCTCCATAATCCCGGATTGCTTGATTAAAGTCCTGTACGGCTAAGATTGTAGCTACATTGTGTTTACGTGCTGTACCTATAAATACATCTATACCCTGCAAATTTACCGTTGGAAATTCATCCACCATAAAAACGCTCTTTTGTTTGCCGGGATTATTCATTTGCGACATGACAACGCTAGCGATACAACTAACAGGGGGAGATACAGCTTCTTTAATTGAAGGAGCATTGCCTATACACAGTAATGTAGGATGATCCGGATTAGTTATATCTAGTGAATATTCTTCTTCCGGAAGTGGTGATAGAACCCAAAATATGTATTTATTGTTAAGCAAAACAAGCGGAGTCTGTGCGGAAGATACCGCACCAGCGGTCTGCTGTTGTGCGCCTAAACGCCATGCGGTTAACATGGAAGACATGTTTAGCGCAATTTCCGCATCCTCAGAGAGCCATTTAAAGACCAGATCACTATCTGATAATGCAAAAGCGATTACATGGGGTAAAGTTCCTATTCCCTTTGCCCGTTCTTTGTAACATTTATAAGCAATTGAATATACATAGTTAATCGCATTGTTCGCCCAGAAATCAGTTTTTTCCTTCCATGAACTTTCAAGGTTTTTCATTAAGGTAGTAGCGATATTACGAATAAACAAGGATTCGCTTCCTTTAGGGACATATTTTTCCGAAAGTACATTAACACGAACCGTCCGGGACATGTCTACAAAATTTATGAAAGCAAATGCTGGTGTAGGTACATTCTTTCTCTTAAAATATTCTATACTACCGTATGCGATCCGGGACAAAATAGGTGAACCCGGTTTAGTAGGATCTCCTTCCCAATCATATACAAATCCGGCATAGTTACGCTCTGCACATTGATAGATGATACCTTTAATCCAGCTTTCCGATTTTCCAGATCCCGGACCACCATCAATATAAAGATTTTGTTGTGGCTTATGGATTCTAAGATTTCCTTCTACTGTTTCAAAATCAAAATAAAACTCTGATTTTTCATGTGATATACCAAAGATAGATTTATCAGATACCACATGCCGTTTAAGGTAAAAACCGGCTGTTTGGATAACTAGTATTGTAAATCCTATAAATACTATCGGAAAAACTAATAAATTGTACCATGATAGAACATTACTGAAGCCTAATATTAGGGCTATTGCTAAGACTAATGTAGTGGCAGTATATACATATTTCAAGGATTCATCTCTTCTCTTTTGTACAGGGAATAGGAAAGCCAACCCAGCTAGTAATACCACATATAGGAATCGAAACATAATAGCTTTGCGTAAAAACTTTCCCAACTGCAATAATACAGCTGGGCTTGGTGAACAAAGATCATTCACCAAAACCCACTGAAAGATTATCACGCCCCCGATTATTACGGAAAGCAATATAAAGACAAATGATAATTCCTTCTTTGCTGGTTCCATTATTCTTTATTCTTGCTAGAGAGTAATTGAACCTTATCTACACTCATAGTTACTGAAGGGACTGTATCACCAGTATCACGCTTAAAGATACCGACAGTGATTTCCCCGTACACATGAACCATAGTTCCTGTTTTTAAAAACTCCGCAACCTTTGTTTCGTAATTTAAGAAACAACAGATCCACAACGTTTTTTCTTCGTTTCCCTCTCTATATTTAGTGGAAACATTGAATGAATAACCTTTCTGTGTTTTCTTGGCATCTGATCCAAGATAACCCGTAACATGACCTATAAACATACGCTAAAAATTTAAAGATAATTGTTTGACTTCATTTTTATTTTTTGATTCGGAGAATTGTAGGGAAGGAGTAGGATCATCCAACTTTATATTAAATATATTCTGTGCGGCAATATATATTTTCGGATCTGCATCCTTTAACGCATCAAGTTCCTTTGCAGACAGTTTATATCCCTGCTCCTTTAGGTTAACCAATTCCTTAAACGAACCGGCTAGTGCAGCAGCTAGAGCTATATTAAAAGCTGGTGATAATTTTTCATCATTCCGGGTTTCAGAAAAATCCTTGCTATCATCTACTTTTTTATTCTCTATATGCTTGCATTCTTCCTGTTGCTTTTCCTGTTCTTCCTTCTTCAATAACTCATACTTGCAGACTTCATTCAAAATCATAGTGCTAGCCTTACCTACATCAGTTAATACGGAATAGAGGAATTTAGGTTCTTTTTTGATCGCTCCGAGCCAGTTTTTTAAATACTGTGCGTTTTCTTCCCTGATTCCGGAAACGATACCTAGAGAACGGCAAGAAACAGCAGCGGTAAATTCTGCGATTAATTCTTCTTTTGCATATTTGGGATCACCAAACATGTTTTTCATTTCACGTCCTAAACGGGTATCTATACCGGTTGAATGTGCCATCTCATGTAACAATGTGCTATAAAATCCTTCTCCTGTATAGAATTGACCTTTAAGGGGTAAATATATCTTATCCTCTGAAGGACGAAAAAAAGCCTTGTCAGAGAAAGAAGAAATAATAGGACATAACCATGTACCGTGTTTTATCATGTGATCCAATTCCGGCGATGAAAACATTCCCTGCTCATCTTTCAATTTAGGACAACTAAATTTATCCTTCAATGCCTTCCATTGTTCCGGATATACTTCCGCAAAGTTTGTTTGATCAACATTGAACACGTGATAAGGTTTAGTATAAGGAATAACGGTATATTCTTTCTGCTCTTCCTTAGTCAAAGCCTTATAATCATCCATCGAAATTTTATTCCCCTTATCGTCTTTAATCATAAAATTCCAAAATAGAACAGGAAAAGCCGATGCTCCTTTGTTTATGTGAAGCCCTTGTTTCTTTGCTTGCGGAAAAGTCATATATACAGGTGTCTGGAAACTACGTTCCTCTTGAAGAAGAAAAAGCATGAAGGAATTGATTCCATTATAAACACGCCCATCAATATTTTGTGGTAATCCATATCCTGTCGTTGTAAACCAAGGTTTATGCCAATCCGCATCGACTTCCGTAAGTTTCTTAACCATAAGATCCGCAAATTTTTGCAGAGCCTTATCATTTGCCTGACCATCCATGACTTATTGATAAAGGTGTTCATTTTCATATTTTAGCAACCATTCAGCAGCGTTTTCCGCATTCGGGCTAACTCCTTCAGCTTGCATATCCGCAACGTAGAGAGCCGCTAAATCTTCTTGAGCTAATAAAAATTCCAGATCATTAATTTTTCCTGATTGGCATTTTGCAACTAAATCATCGTAATCTTCCATTTTGACAAATATTTATAGTAATCAATCACTCTTTAAAACTCCTAAAGCGCACACCTTTAACAGGCATGACAAAATCATTATCTTCTAGAGAACCAACCTTTTTTAAGACCGAATCAAAATTCACTAACAAATCTGCCGAAGATAGAGTCGTATCATATTCTTCGTTAACAAATACATAGAAAAACTCCTTAGTATAGAATCGACCAAGAAATACTTCTAAAGAGCTTTTAATCCCAACATATTCCCCATCTACCCTTAAAGTACGAGAATCCTCCAAACATCTTATAAAGATTTCGGTTTCCCTATCTCGCTTTAACATTTCCAACAAAATAGTTATGTCTGTATGACAAACAGTGCCTATAATATAAGCCAGATTGCAATATTCCTTCGGGAAATGTTTACAATAATAATATATTGTTGCCGCAAAGATATTTTCAGCTGCCATAGTGAAGAAAATATAATCATCCCATCTATGATTGTCCCGGAACTGTATCTCTGCTCTTACCACTGACAAGAATATATCTTTGGCTATATTCATAGCCTTGGAAACACTATTAATCTTCTCTTTATCAATAGGATTTTCAAAATAGAAATCCTCATTCCAATCAATGGAACGCAATCTATAACTAAGGCTATAATTCTTAGCAGGAGTTATGATTGATGTTTTTTCTTTTTTATCACTAAATATACTCATATATACTCTAATTAAAAATTGATTGTTTTCCTTGTCACAAAATGTGGAATACAGTCCATGACCTAGCATGTTTTTTTAACCCAGATTTTTCCATATTCGTCTATCCCTTTCCATAAATATAAATTTTATAAATCCGAGAACATTTTATTCACCGTATTAGCGAGAGGACGCTTTAGATCTTTTTCTGCACTTTGTTGACCTTGTGCTAGCTTAACATCTCCGAGCGTATTAGCAGAGCCTTTCAAATTAAATATCTTCTGAACGGCTATCATCGTATTGCCAGATGCGGTTTCATTCAAAGATTGAATCAACTCTTTGGAAGGTTGATAGCCTTGTTCCTTCAGTTGTGACATCTTTACAAAATCGCCTTTCTCTACTGCTTCTTTAAATTCTTTATCTAGTTCCGGAGAAACCTTAGCACTAGCAGGATCAGCATTAAGCTCTACCTTTGCTTCTTTGGATTCTTCCTTTGCTTGTGTTACTTCTTCCGCTTTTTGCACTTCAGGTTTCATCCCAAATAGTTTTTCTATAACGATAGCTTGCGTCTGATCAATCTTTGTATCTTGTCCCAAACCTCTAATAACTTCCTCTGAAGGCTTGTAACCTTCCTCTTTCAAACTAGCCATTTTTTCATAGTCATTCTTGACAACGGCTTCTCTTAACTCCTTGTCAAGATCTCGATCAGGAACAGGATCCTTACCCGTTACTTTCTCCTGATATTGTTCCCGGATCTTCTCAACTTTAAAGCCTTCTTCTTTCAATTCCTTTTCAGTTGTACCTTTGGCGATTATTCCTTCTTTTTCTAACATATCCCCAGCCTTTAACCTGATGCGTGCTTCAAGATCATAATTATAGTTTTTATCCGGATTTTCATCTTTCAGATAAGATAGGTATTCCTTATGTTCTGTGGCAAAATGGCTGTTTATTAATTGCTCATACCTTTTATCCTTCAACTCGTCTATATCGATTTTTCCGGTACGCTGCATATCCTTTAGCTTATCATTAAGAAATTCTTTATCCTTTGCCATTTCTCTTGCCTGTAAAATCTGCTGTGCCTTTGTTTCCGATATTTTCTGGATGTTTGAGAAAGCATATCCTTTCTTATCCGGAAGCATAGCTATATCTGTGATTATGTAACCTTCAGGAGTGTGGATCATTTTGTTATCTAAAGAATGACCATTCGCTAAGAGAAACTTATCTGCTGCGGTCAATTCGTAATCCCCAATTTTAGCAGGAACAGACAATTCTTTTTCCGAACGTACCACCACAGCGTTGAGATCCTTATCTACCTGAAGAAGTATATCTCCTTTTTTTGTTGACAAGACTATCACATTGCCATCAAGTAGATCTTGCTTCTGTTGCTTCGATAATTTCTTTCCGTAAATGCGATCCGGTATGGTTAACGCTTCCTTCCTATATATAATAGAAATACCGTGTTCATGCAACCGAACTTTAGCTGGTTTACCATTGATATCCATTAATCCGGATAATACACCCTTCTCTAACTTTGTGCCTTTCCCGTCTAACGAGTAACCATTTTGCAAAGCATACTCATATAGTTCTTTTCCGGTATAGCAGATTTTATTTTTATGATCGATCACAGTAAAACGATCTTTGGCATCATTTTTTAGATCACCCCAGTTAACAATATCAACCCCTTCATTTTTTAATACGCTTTTATAGTCGGGAGATAAAGCCTGATCCCGATTAAAGAACTGGCAAACACGATCCATAGAAGCCTTTTCCGCAGATAAATCCGGTTCTCGCTTTGTGTGTGAACGTATCTTATCCATATCGATACGAAATACTTCGTCATTCCGGGTAAAAAGCAAAGAACCCTTGTTATAGGCTTCTTTGTAACCTAAACTTTCCGCAATCGCCCTAAATTGACCGACATTATTATATTGATATTCTGTTAGAACCTCTTGTAGTTTCATGACAATTATTTTAATAATTCAGCGGACAATATATATTCATTCAATATAGATAATTTCATATGCCTTCCCCCACCCCTTTCAAACATTTCGATCTCAAAAACCTTATCATCCGGGATAGTGAACTTATTGAATGCTAGGACAAAGCGATTTTGGCTTTTGCCCAATATCTTTTTATCAAAGTCTTTTTGTTCTACCGGATCATACGGAACTTCCTGCTGGATAGAGTTCTTAACCTTCTTCTGATCACGAAGGAAGCATTTAATAAAATCAACGTCATAATCTATATTTGAGAAGTTTTTTATATCAAATACAAAAAACATGAAATCATCTTTTACATATAGGTTTGCAAGGGACATCTCAAACTTATTTTTTATAACTCCCAAGCTGAAGATATTACGCTTTTTATAGTGCAGTTTATTGATAAGATTATCCATCTCTATGCTATTCACATCAATGTGCGCAATATATTTGCGACCATCGTCAAAGTTGTAAGAGTAAGTAAGAGCATTGTCTTTAAACAAGGTAATTTCATAGGTATTCAGATCTTTATCGATAACAAACAGATTAGAAGGTTCAAAGGCATCAAAAGTTGTACCAACTTTAACCATATTATTATAATACTCAACCCCGAAAACTTCTTCATTTCCTTGTTTCAGATATAACACATCTGCTGGAAAAAACATTTCTGTAGTATTGTTATTATTGACTATTACGTTATAACAACGTGATCTATCCACATCACCGGCATATACGATATTTCCGCAGTGATCCGTCATTCCCGGTAACAGATAGGATATTTTATAAGAATAGACATTCCCGTTTGTACAAACTATGATAAGGTTTGTCGTTCCTGAAAAATCTTCTTCCTGTGCCGTTATGCGGACAACATTAGGAACATTATCCACCCGTTCCACTTTTACATAATCTTCACGACCATACGAAATGTCACTTACTTGTGCAGGAAGTACTATATGTTTCGTTTTATCAAACGAAACATAAATTGTTTGGGAGTCCAGTTCTTTTTTTTCCTGTGCAGAAATGGAGAATGGAACACAAAACATGATTAATATAAAAAGCAATGTTTTCATTTTACAAAACCAATAAAAATATTTATAATCCAAAGCAGAACGAAACAAGATATTAAACTATACATCAGTACTTTCATTTCTGCTATCTTTTTCCCTTTAGAGCGTTCTATAAAGAACCTATAAGCCAAAAATACAGTAGCTACAGCTACCATAAAATTAAGTATATCAATTATCATTATAATGCTTCGATTAGTTGGGTTAAAGGGTTCTTTTTCTTTGGTTCATTCTGCTGCATCTGCATTTCTCTATACAGACGTTCTATTTCAGCTTCTTCTTCCTCTCTCTTTTTTCTGTCCTCATTAGTTTCTTCCTTGATATACATATTATAGTTAGCTTTTAAATGAACCTTTACTTGAGAAAGGCTTTGATTTAAAATTTGTCTAGTAACCTGTGTAGTGGCTGTGATCGCACTAGTTACCTCACTTGTTACTGTGCCAATAGAAGAAATCGGAAGCTGCACGCCTTGAAGCAAGCCCTGTTCCATTTTTCGAGCAGCTTCAGCTTTCATGTTATTGGGTAAATTCAATCCCTCAATCGCATCAGAATCATAAATAGTAAAAGCGACAGGACTTATATATTTTCCATATCGTATGTTCTCTACCGTAATTTTCAAACGAGTAGAGCCGACACTAGCATTTCCGTAGAAGATCGTATTTGCAGGGATCTCAACGCCACCAACCCATAAAGGCTCTAACAAGCGCATCCGGACAGCACTTCCACTAACAATGGTCTGATCTCCATAAATAGCAGCCTTGATAAGATTGACTTTTTGGTCAATAGTAAACTGTGACCGGCGACGCCGTTTTCCATTTTCCACTATAAAAGTCGGCTTTGAAGCTTTCTCAACTTTAGGAACAGAATCATTTACTTTCGGAAAAATATTCTCTTGAGATTTCTCTATATCTTTTCCTGATGCTTGATCCCGATATTTCTTTCTCATTTCATCCCGGAATCTTGCATTTTCTTCTAGCTCTTTGCGTATTCTTTCCTCTTTCTTTGCTTCCTTGACTATCTGATTAAAGGTTTCTTGATCCTCAATATCATTTAGTTGTTGGCGCATTTTTTCAGAAAATGCACTGCTAGATTTTTTTCCTCGCTCCTTGTATTCGCTAGTAACTTCGTCCAATGGATCTTTCTTCATTTTCTCAATACGAGCTTTCATTTTCTCGTTGTATTCGTCTTCGGATGTCTGCATTTCAAAATAGAAATCGCTTCCTTTTACTTGTGATTTTTCCAATTCACGTTTCTTACGAGCAGCTTCTTGTTCACGTTTATAAGCATCTACCTTATTAGCGATCTTCTTTTCTCCTTCTGTGTCCGGTTCAAGAAAAGCCTGATTCACTTCTTCTGTATTGGATGCAGATTCAGCCGGTTTTTCTTTTTTACCAAAGAAAACTATTACAAACAGTACGCCCAAAAGCAGAGGTACTAACATTAACAATTTGTTTTTGTCCTTCAACGCTTCTTTTAAAAAGTTTCCCATAGCTCCATTATTTTAATTTTTCTTCATCTGTTATTTCTCGTGGTTCCGAATATCGAACTTCCCAGCTTTCGATTTTAACACCGTGAGAGTTTTCACGTGATCGAGATACATCATATAGAGTAAAGTTCACTGAAATATCACGTGCTACGCTCCCCCTAGCACGATAGCCGGTTTGCGTAAACAGTATATCCCCGGATATCGGAACTGTTTGCATATTGATATGTATATCCTTGATTATAACTCCATAGCGTATATTTTTCTGAATCAAAGAATTAAGCATATTAATATCGTTATATTCGTTGTAAAGCTCTTTTCCTCTATTACCAATCAAATTAAGAGCTAATGTTACGTTATCCTCATAAGTACTTTCATCGAAGGAGTACCACAGCGAAACAAATGTTTTGATATGATTTTCATATTCATACTTTCGCATCGCTGCGGATTCAATGGCTGCAACATCGTAAACCTGTCCTGAAGTATCAAGTACCAAAGCCTTTGTATAAGCTACATCTATTTTATTGGATAAATAGAAAAAGCAGATTGTAAAGGATATTCCCATTACCACACAACAAGAAACCGCAATAATAACAGTTGTTTTAAAGGCTTGATCCACCGTTTTAAATTTTGTAAGATCCATATTTATTTATTCTTCATCGTTTATAATACTTTTACCTAATGAAGCAGCAGCCCCTACATTTGTAGCCCCCCCTGCTATCGCTGATCCTGCAATCGCCATTGTTGCCGCAGCAGTTACAATGGACACCGTTTTGGAGATAATTCTACCGGCATCACCATGACCGACTATCTTGCTCGCCAGCCAGAAACAACAACAATAAGAACCGATCAAAGCAAGGTTCATACATAAATATTGTAGTTGTTTTGTCGCTTCATCTACTATATTGAATGCGTCAGAATCATAGATTGACTTAAATGTAAACCACATTATTTGATTTAAAATATTAATCACGGTAAATACCATACCAACGGAACACAGTGTACCAAACCAATTAGATAGCTGCTTCTGAAATACCGGCAGAATGGAAAAAGCAAAAACGAAGGGACCTAATATGACAAGTATCTTTACAATAACAACTCCCAATCCCAATACGATAAGCTGTATAATCCCGACCAATAATGCGGATAGAGCATGCAAGAGCATAGCTGCGAAATTGGCAGGATTTAATATTTGGGCTATCTGCTTCAATGTAGATGTACCTTCATTGACCTTATTTCCTTGATTCATATTATCCAGTTCTTTATTCATAGCTCCTTCCGGATCTTTCCCCGCAGCGACTTCCGCCTCAAGTGCCGTTTTTTCATTATCGGCTATCATCGTATGTTGTTCTTCCGCTGATCTTTTTAGAAAACTTGCAAATTCCTGTGCCCGGTTACCTGTCAGGGAAGTTGCTTCATTAATAACTTCCATTGTTCCGACAATTGTTTTTGCAATGGGCGTATATAGCGAAAGACAGAATATTAAAGCAAAACAGCGAGCTATTTCCATCAAATCCGGAAACTTATTTTCATCCGCTGTTAAAAGTTGACTAACACCATGATATAGGTAATTATAAGCTATATTACAGATGAAACAAATAACTGCTACACCAAGCGCAATTACCGTCATTTGCGCAGTTAATTCTGTTGTAAGGGAATCATTAATCTGCAATCCCCATAAAAAAGTATCTTGTCCGTTCATAAGGCTAATTAAATTAATTAGTATATCGACTAAAAGCAGATAAATTTCCGCTATAATATGTTTTCCCTACATGTTTTCGACTTGCATCTTTTATGATCTCACTTCTTACTATTTCATTAAAAGATTTCATTTCAGCAGAAGCCGTTTCTAAGGCTTCTCTTACCTGTCCGACAAAGGACATTCTTCCCTCACTATTCATGCTGAAATAGTCGGAAACAGTAGCAACCTTAAATAATAGATCTGTGCTCAAATTAAGGTTTACCGTAACTTGTTGGAAGTTTAAAAACTTTAAACAATGATAGTTACCGCCTATATTCATATAAAAACGGTAATCACTACTTAGACAAGCTACATCATCCAACAGTTCAGCAAGTTCTACTAAAGATTGTAGTTGGCGTAGTTGGTCTATCTTTTGTAAATTTTCTCGTATATGTGCAGCATCAATCATTTCATTAAGCTGCTTAACCCATTGCGCTGCATTCGCTCCCCATTCGCCAAGGTTCATTCCCATGTGAGCCGGATCATTAACAACCCATTGCGCACTAGCCTTTTGAACAGAAAAAGAGCTACTTAACAGCAACACAGAAAAAAATAAGAGTATCTTTATTTTCATAATATTATAAATTTATTATCGCAGAATAAACACTATCGCAAATATCAAAGCCACAAACCAAGCTACTAGATATGTTCTTGCATTATCTTTCTTTGTAGCTAAAGCCCAGACTACAAAAATCAGAGAAACGCCTAACATTGCAGCGGTGATATACCCTGCCACACTAAAAGACGTATTGTTAAATTCTCCCGACCATCCTTTTATCTGGTTCAATCCTTCTACAGCATCATTCATATTTTTTTCTCCTTTCTTCTAAATACCGGTTAATAGCAGCATAAGTAGATCCTGTTTCCTCAAAAAGCTGTTTGAGCCTAACCACAGTCGATTGTCTTGAATCAAAAGCGACAGCGGCAAATTCAGATACTTCATTGCGAAAAACATAGGTTTCGTTTCCCAATTTAATGAAGAACTCTCTCCACTTGATCTCATCATCCCTATTTTGCAGACTATCTATCATTACTAGTTCTTCTTCTGAAATAGAAAGAATATCTCGCAGATTGGGCAACTCCTTTCTATAACTTGAATGATCCAGTATTACTTTAGTATCACAGTTTATAAGTATTGAATCCTTGATCGCCGGTGGACAGTTCTTCAGGAACAGTACATTTTGGGCAGCTATTGTTATAGCCCCGTCTTTTTTACGGAATGTACGATACAAATAGGCGATAAAATCACCGAACTTATCATCACTTAAAAAGTCTAGGGCTTCATCGATAATCAATTCCTTATTAACTCCTTCACGCTTCTTGATCTTATCGATAACCATTTGAAGCGTGATAATCGCTACCAAAGGAAAATACTCCTTCTTTGCAGCGTCTTCCATATCAAACGCAATTAAATCATCGTTAACTATATCAATATTTTCAGTTGCGTTCAACAAAAAGGATAGTTCTCCATCCGTGTAAGGTTCTAGTAGTAAAAGCACTTCCTCTATCTCAAATCTACGTTTTTCAAAGTCAGTCATTTTGCTAATAAATACATCTCGCAAGAAATTCCGGTATTCTATCAGATTAGGAAAAATCCTTTCATTTGTTCCATCAACAGAAGAATTATTTACATACTCATAAAATGCGATCACTGATTTTCTAAGAATAGCTTTCTCGGTAGGATCTATAGGCTTATTTTGTTTCCAGATATAGGATAAAAGAGCACAGATCGTTTTAATAAGATCCTCGGCTGCTTCTGCATCTGAAGTATCAATATAAATATATCTACCGTTCCGATCACGTTCACACAAGAACGGGTTAAAAGCAAACTGTTTCTGATTTGTAGAATCAAAATATTTACCTCGGTGCAAGCTAATCATAGACCTGTAAGATCCACCGATGTCAATAATTGTAATATCATTACCCAAAGAATAAGACTGATAAATATAGTTGTTTAGCCAAAAAGACTTTCCGGAGCCGGACGGACCGATTACTATTTTATTTCTATTGTTTAAAGCCTTGTTATTCCATAAATTTATCAATGCAGGATTTCCGAATCGGTCATTATACAAATGCCCTTGCAGATCAGAAATATAAATACTATCTTTTTGCAAATAACAAATCGCCTGTTTGGTCGTATTGATAAACCCCCTATAATTGCTCCGAGCATTCCCCGGTATATTAGAAAAAAATAAGTTGCACAACTCCGCATTCTCGACATAACAAGAACTTTGGTTCATAAAACTAAATCCCTGCTGTGCCAATGAAATTTTCCGAATTAGAGAAGAACGATCCGGATCATTGATAATCACATTAAAAGCTGTATAAGCTGTTTGATAATCAAAATCCGTAATTTCTTTACAGAAAAGTTCTTGCTGTTTTTGCTTGTCTTTAGCCGGAGGATAAAAGTTAGTCAAATAGTTTAGCCCGTTTTTTTCAGCATTAATAGCCGTTAGCGTAGTATCTGTATCTGTTATCTCTATCACAACATTTACAATGTGATCGAAAGGCAAACCAAGTCCAACCGGGTACAACATAGAACATTTAGACTGTATATTCTCCGGAAGCTCAATCGTACTTCCATACGCTTTTGATTTACCCGTATTGGGTACATTCAGCTCATAAAGATTTTCCCCTTCCACGGTAAGAGAAAGCATCGCTAAATATTCTTGCCCAACCTTCAGATCACCGCTAGGAGTTACCATAATTGGGCTAACTGTTTCTTGAGTAGCGTCTTTTGTTGGTTTAGCATACGAGAGATTAAGATAATCAAAGACAGCATTATTTAAGTCTTTACTATCCATCTTCTTTATCTCAAATTGGGTTATAGAAGATAACCCATTTTCAAAATTCAAGATTTTCGGTTCAATCTCTGATAACCTTTCTTCATAGTTCTTGTAGGGCTGTTTAAAAGGATAATTGAGTTTTTTAAGCAGCGATGTATTAGAAGCCTTTTTTCGCACTCCCTTTTTCAAATCTGTATTGGCAAAAGTGATATACAAATTTGTATAGCTGTTTATTATTTGCTTGTTATTAAAGTGCTTAATACTTTCCGCTTTCAATGGATTAACAGAAAAGTCATTGTTCTTATACTGGCTTACATAGTAAAAGCACTGCTGATGCACCACCGTTGCAGGAGGTAACATCTTAAAAAGCCCCTCTAACCTCTCATGTATATATTTTGCATCTTCCTGCGAAAGAGTAAATACTTCCGGAAGAAACAATCTGTATCCAATGGTTAAATCTCCGCTACCGTTTACTATAACGCTATCCGTTATGGTCTGGATCGGTAGTACAGCCGAAAGATCTATTGATTTATCAGATATAGGAACTTCAGAAGGACGCATAAAAAGTATGGCGAGTAATGTAATGACACCACACAGTAATAATGCCGATATAATAATAAATCCTATCATTTTATTTTGTAATTAGTTACCACATAGTAGATATAAACTCTCTGCAAGAAAAAGCGACAGCCTTAATCTGTATCACGCATTCCGCAGGATTTCAAGATCATTTCTGCTTCATTATAAAATTGAATACCTTATGTTTATCTATTATCTGTTTAGGGGTTGCAGATCTAACCGATAAGCCGGTTAGATAATCCGGATTGCCAGCTTTATGTTCCCGTTTTAGGTTCTTGAATAAGATACCTGAAGCAAAGAATATAGCTCCCATGACACTAACTATGATTACCGGATGTACATGCTTAAATATGCAAACAATTATAATCAAAGCATTTGCCAACATAAATAGACCAAATTGTCCCGACGTTAAGCCAAAGAACTTAATTGGTCTATTTATCTTTCTTATAGTCCTCATTAATCAGATAATAAGGAAAGCTACCATAATAACCGCAACCGCAATGATCCATCCGAGAAGGTATTCCTTGGCATGGGGATTATTCGTTGCAAGGGAATAGATCACAAATACTAAAGCTATGCCAAGCACGGCAGCTAATACATACTTTGCGATATTAAGAATCGTATCAGAACCTTCTTGCGCTTTCGATTCAACATCAGACAAACTGCTAATTTTTAATGAACTTTGGGCTTCTACAACTTGAGGAACAACAACAAAAGTCAGCAGGAAAAGCCCTAAAATCATAATAATACGCTTGTGTACACTAACAAAATCTACACTCTTTTTCAAAACTTGTACCATAATCTTAAAATTTTAATTGTTATTTTATACATGTTATTTATATATCAATCTTGCTTAAAGCGGAAAAATCAACACTTTCATATTTGACAAAAACATCATCTGATTTTTCCGAAAGTACTTGAAGCTGGGACGGTGGTATCTTACCAGCATAATAGTACGCCCGGTTTGAAATATACATATCCGCTATCTCTCTACTTAATTCTTCATCATCTGAAAGATCCTTTTGAAAAACTATTGTTATGCGTGGAGATAAAACTAGATCAGAATCAGATTTTTCTTCTTCAACTGATAGTGAAGCTGTACACTCAGTTTTCTTTTTACTTTCGGAAAAATAGACCAATCCTAAAATTAGAATTGAAACAATAACTATCGTAACTATCGCCAGATCAAATAATGAATAATTAGTGGCTAGATATTCAGTCATTTGTATATTTATATAAGCGACCATATTAGTATAAATATTACTAATGCAACGATATACGTAATTATGGCTTCTTTCATTCTCTCGTGATTAGTTATTATTTTTTTTATAACCGCAAGACCTGCACAGACAAATCCGACACCGGCTAGCATTTCGCCACATTGTTTGAATAAATCAATCAATGCGCTTACATCAGCTGATAATAATATCATAATCAATAAATAAGGACTTTAACACCAAGATTCCAGACTGTATTCCATTTGCTTGCATAGCTAAACGGACTCCAATACTGCTTAACACGTCCAAGTATCGCAACTCGTGGAGATACAAAGTATTCTAATTCAGGCTCGATCTTTAAACCAAGCAAGAAATCATACTTATCATCCTGCTTCTTGTACGCTTCTACACCTGTAAAAAGACCTAGACCTAGGCTAAAATAAAGTGAAGAAAGATTTGTCGCAACTGTTTTGAAATAAGCAGCATCGATATAGTAATCTTTCGCTGTAGAGCTAAAAGAAACTATCGTTGGAACTTCCGTAGTATTGCTCTCATAGCTGTAGTTATAAGACTTTTCAAAATAGTTCAAACCTATTTTCCAGTAAGTTGTTCGACTCCTATACTTTGATACTGAAAGGTTTAAGTTAGTATTATTCCTTCCAAAAATATTCAACCCATAGTTTACTTCTAGGGCTGAAATACCTACATAATGCCGTTGTGCGTAAACACTATGTGTACATGCACATAACACTAGTAATAAAGTTAATTTTAATAATCTCATATTCAGTTTAAAAAAAGGTTCGTTTTAATAAATTCAAAAATCACCTTCTCTATATTTTTCAAAGGCTATGTACGTGCTACTTTTGCCGTAAAAATTATGAAATATGGTTATGCACGTGTATCAACTCCGGATCAATGCTTAAATCTCCAACTGGACGCATTACGTTTATACGGAGTGGATCACATCTGTGAAGAAAAAATATCTGGAAAGAATAAAAATAAGCCTGTTTTAGATGCTTTAATTGCAAAATTAAAAACAGGAGATCAGCTTATCGTGTGGAAACTAGACCGATTAGGAAGAAGAACCTGCGAACTTATAAAACTTCAAGAAGCTCTTGAAAAGAAAAACATTGCTCTAATTAGTCTAACAGAGCAATTAAATACATCAACACCAATCGGAAAGTTTGCGTTTCATCTTTTATGCTGTATTGCAGAAATGGAGCGAAATATAATTTCCGAGCGTACAATAGCCGGTTTGACTTCAGCAAAGGCAAAAGGACGAATAGGAGGACGCAAGCCCGGTCTAACAGATCAAGCTAAAAGGAAAGCTAAACTAGCGGCTATAGAATACACCAAGTATCTACAAAATGAAATAGGCACGATAGATGATGTTTGCCGGATAGTAGGAGTTTCCAGAGCTACCCTATACAAGTATCTAAGGATAGAAGGGATTAACATACAGGGCAGAAAAAGATAAGAGAATATTTTTCCGAAAGTATATTCTTAATTATCTGTCTACTAACTGATAATATCAAGTTTAAATATAAAAAATATACTTAGAAATTTGCTCAATACTATCAAATTTGATATCTTTGAAATAAATTCTAAGTAAAATGAGTAATATAATATCTAAATATAAAGAAACAGGCATGATAAGCATAGATCAACCAGTAGGATATAACACCATGAAATCCCGTCTTTACAACTGGAAAAAGCGAGGTTTGTTATCACATATTCGCCGGGGAGTATATTTGCCGGCTAACATACAGAACAAGTATCAGATAGCTTGCAATTCCGTTGATAATGGTTGCCTAGCTTATCATTCTGCATTAGAGTTCTATATGTTACAGACACAGGAATTTAACTGGCTTTATGTGCACAGTTCTACTCCCTTCCGGTCTTTTGAGTACCTGAACCAGCGTTATGTATATAAGCCTTTGCAGTTTATATACAAACCATTGGTTACAAAAAAAGATACCGGCTATCCTATCACGGTTACATCAATCAGCCAAACCATAATTGACTGCTTAAACAATATAGGCTTAGCCGGTGGCATTGAAGAACTGTTATTTGCCTTAATCGAGGTTGATCCGGATTCCGTAATAGAAGAAGATATGTTAGAATGCCTGAAGCTATACCAAAAGAAAAGCCTGTATCAACGTACAGGATTCATCCTGTCCCAGCTTCAGGAACAACTAAACCTATCGGATATGTTCTTCGATGTATGTAAAAAGAAGATGGGTAATACAACAAGTTACCTTACAAATCCTTCCCGTTGTGATACCTATTTCAAGGAATGGAATGTATGTGCGCCTAAAGATGTAATGAAAGAAATAGAGAAAGGAGTATATTATGAGTTTTGATTATACACAAGAAGAAATCACTAGACTAGCAAAAGAAAATAATTTTACGGTTGCTGGAATAGAGAAAGTTATGCGATTATCCAATATCCTCAATGACCTTAACAATCAGCCGGAGTTTAGCGGTAAATTGTTACTGAAGGGGGGAACGGCTATAAACCTGCTTGTTTTCGATCTTCCCCGGCTTTCTGTCGATCTGGATCTTGATTTCTCTAAAAACGTATCTAAAGAGGATATGTTAGCGGAGAGAGAACAAATCAACAAGGCTTTAGATAGCTATTTCCAGCAGAACGGGTATAGGAAGACCGAAAGAAGTAATTTTACCCTAGATTCTCTCTCTTTGCACTATAATACGGTGACAGGAAGCGGAGATAAGATAAAACTAGATATAAACTATCATAATCGATCCCATATATTCAAACCGGAAGTTAAATCTATTGAGTTTCCCTTCATCAGAGAGAACAAGACTTCATTTGTAGTAAACTACGTCAATCCTATCGAATTGTTTGCAGGAAAGATAAAGGCGTTCTATGAAAGATGTAAGCCTAGAGATATATATGACCTCTTCTCCCTTGCATCCTCTGATATATTGACGAGCAAAGAAGAAAGGGATCTTTTAAGGAAATCCATTGTTTTTTACTCTTCTCTTGGCAATCCGGAGAATAAGGAAATGTTAAAGGCTGATCCAAAACAAAGCATAGAGAATGTGACCTTTACGGAGATAAGGCAGCAGCTACTTCCGATGATGCATACCAACAGCGGAAAATATCCCATGCAGGAGATCAACGATAAGGTGGCTGATTTCGTATCTTCGCTAATGAAATTAGAGCCTTCAGAGGAACTGTACCTGTCAAACTTCTACGCTGGGAAATATAAGCCGGATCTTTTGTTTTCTGATAAGGAGATCCTGAATAACATACAAGATCATCCTATCATCATAAGAACACAGCAACAAATAACCGATTCTATTTTTTCAGATTCAATAAAAAAAAACGATTTTACCCGGATCGCTGGGCTGAAGGATGAAGGGTATATCCCTTCCCCTAAAATAATAGACGAGCTGAAAAAATCCGCACCGGCTCCAACAATGATAGCAGTCCAGAAGATCTTCGGTCTGTCCTCTGACGCTCCCGGATTAAGCAACATCAAACTAGCCCAAAGCGATAATGTAGGGCTAGGTAAAGATAAAAGTAATAACCTAAAAATCTGACGTTATGAAAGTAGACTTTGACAAACTGAAAAGGGATGTTTCCCTTCCGGAGTTTTTTCTCTATTTAGGCTGGAAGTTTGTTTCCGGATCTTCCAACTCGTCCCCTAAGATGAGCAACGGATCCGATACCGTTATTATCAAGAAGAATAGTAAGGATTACTATACCTATTGGGACGTTCACGGAGAAGCACGAGGAAAGACTATCATAGATCTAATGCAGAAGCATATCTACGACCAGACCGGGAGAATGCCTAGCCTGCGAGAAGCCGGGGAAGCCGTTCAGAACTATGTAAACAATAAAGAAGTCGTATTATCTCAAGATAGCCGGTTTGGAGTTAGCAACGCAAAACTAGATCCTAATCAGCTGGCGTTCCTGAACAGCCAACTGAAACCCTATCAAGGGGATTTCTTGCAAAAGAGAGGAATTACTCAAGATACACTATCTTCACCGGTATTTTCCGGGGTATTCACCTCTAGGGAACACCGGAAAGATGGAAAAGTCTATAATAATACCTGTACCAGACTTATTAACCAAAACGGCTTTCAGGGTATTTCCCAAAGGGGGATAAGACCTGAAGACGGCAAGAGCTTCAAAGGCATATCAGGCAACAAATACGATAGTATCGTAGTGTCTAAGCATGACAAGACAAGACCAATAGAGCATATATATATCAGTGAAAGCATGATCGATGCTGCGTCCCATTATCAAATGAAGCTTCTGAATACCGAAAAGAACATCTTATATATCAGCACTGAAGGGAACATCACACAGGGACAAATGGGCGTTATAAAGCTGCTCCTGTCAAAGCAAAATATTAATAATATAACCGATCAGGTTACTTATATATTTGACAATGATAGCAACGGCTATAAATATGCGCTGAAGCTAGATACATTCTTAAAAGGTCAAGAGTTACCCAATATTGAAGGTCTGCCAGTTGAAGAACTGAAGGATAAAGTTCTTCAACTGCCTAACGTGGAGTTATCGGTAAACAGTGATTGGAACGATGATCTACAAGCATCCATATCAAAAGGCAAGGAATGTGAGTTCCAAGATGCCATAAAAAAAAACGATTTTACCCGGATCGCCGGGCTGAAGGATGAAGGGTATATCCCTTCCCCTAAAATAATAGACGAACTGAAAGGATCCGCACCGGCTCCAACGATGATAGCAGTCCAGAAGATCTTCGGTCTGCTCTCTGATACTCCCGGACTAAGCGACATAAAGCTAGCCCAAAATGATAGGCAAACAATCGGGAAAAATATTGAGCAGGCATTATAATTTTTCCAAAATAACAATAACCAAATTTGGTTATTGTATTAAGAGTCATTATTTTTGCCAAAACAAAATTATAGTCCTATGAATATAAAATATGAAAAATACTTGTCAATGGAAGATGTTCCGGCAGGTAAGATATTGGATGTAATCCTTAAAAAAAGGAATATATCTCAAAAAAAGTTAGCGCATATGTCAAATGAATATCCGCAACGTATTTGTGACTATATAAAAGGGGAACGAAAATTCACTATAAAAGCCTCCATTTCAATAGAAAAAGCGTTAAACATAAACATTGAAGGCTTTTTCTTTAAAATACAAGCCAACCATGACATATATACCTTCATAATGAAAGAAGAGCGAAAGAAACATCCTGACTTATCTAAACTAAGTAAAGGATTATTTTGGGACACACGAATAGATAAGATAAATTGGATAAGGAACAAGGAATGGGTTATACAACGGGCTTTTGAATATGGCAACGATATCGAGATCAAGGAGATTATTCGGTTCTATGGAATAGAAACCATAAAACAAGTCATTCCCAACATAAAAAACAAATGGAATAGTAACACAAGAAACGATAACTATCAAAAATACATTCTATGAACTTACATTATGAAACTGTTTCTCCTTTATTAAAAGAAACTCTGCAAAAGCTGGTCAATAGTCCTATTTTTAAAGATTTCACGCTTATAGGTGGAACCTGTTTGAGCCTACAACTAGGACATCGAAGATCTATTGACATAGATTTATTCACTGATATAGATTATGGAACCATGAATACAAAAGAAATGAAAGAGTTTATTCAAAGGAGTTTTCCATATTCCGAGAATACAGATTCTCTGGACACATCAGCTTTAGGATATACACTATACATGGGGGACTCCCCTATAGACAAAATTAAAGTCGATTTTTTCTATACTGAAAAATTTATTTTCCCCATACAAGAAATCGACCACATACGAATAGCAGACATACGGGAAATAGCAGCCATGAAACTATCTGCCATTACAGAAGAAGAACCAAGACAAAAAGACTTTTGGGATATCCACGAACTAAATGAAAAATATTCATTCAAAGATATGATCGACTGGGGAATAAAAAGGAACGAATGGAGTGTTACAGAGGAAGGTATATTAAATGGGTTTCAAAAAATAGATTCTGTAAAAGAATCACCTGAAGGAATAGATTGCTTCAAGGGTAACTACTGGTCATTAGTAAAAGATGATTTAAAAGAAATGGTAGATCAATATCTAAAAGAAAAAGACTTTTTTCTTGCCATAAAAAAAAATGACTTTGCACAGATCTCTTTCCTAAAGGATGAAGGATATATCCCTTCTCCGGAAGCGATAAACAACCTGAAAGGATCCGCACCGGCTCCAACGATGATAGCAGTCCAGAAGATCTTCGGTCTGCCCTCTGATGCTCCCGGATTAAGCAACATCAAACTAGCCCAAAGCGATAGCAAAGAACTAGGATTAAACACAGAAAAAAGTATCTAAACACAGATTTTTTCCGAAAGTATAATAACGGGATCAAACAACCGGCTACCGGAGTACCCATGCAGGAATATATCTTTCCAGCTGGTAAGTGCTTGCACCTATCAGCCGGAAAGGTTTATTCCGGGTACTCCTTTTCCGACTGTTCGGATCGGTGAAAGTCATTCGGTTTACCGGATGGCTCACCGAACCGATCAATCGGAAAATAGCCTACCTTATTCGGGTGGGTGGGCATTATGCGTTAAGGATTGAAGCGTTTACCATGTAGAAGCGGAAAGCCTGACCGAAGGGAACGCCTAAAACATAAATATCATTTTGCTACTCTCCTACTCCATTTTATAGCTGGATCTGTCCTTATGCTCAACTGTGGCAATATCATTTTGTCATTGCCGGCAGCTCCTTTTTTGGGTGTTCCGTGCGTATACCGCTATCATTTTGAAATTTTGAGATATGCAAAAGCCTTGAAGCCCCCAGAGAAAACCCCGCCGGAGGCAATTATAGAAAGTCTGTGTATCGTTTCCACAAAATGTGGAAATGATACACAGATAACAGTTCTTCAATAAATATATGTGTTTTTTTGTATACTTTTGATTATCAGGTATATATGACTTGTTTATTTGTTTGGCACAATGTTTGTTCTTTGTCTTTCAGAAACCATATGTTAAATATTTAAATAGATTGGATTATGAAAAAGGTATTATTTGCAGTAGCACTTGTTATGGGATTGGGTAGTTCAGTGGCATTCGCCGGCAACATGGTATCGGATGTTGAGATTGTGGTAATGGTGAACGATTATAAGCCAATCGAGGTAAAGGATCTGCCGCAGGCGGTTCAGGACACGATCAAGAAGGATTTCGCAGACCTGACAATCAAGGAAGCCGCAGTTGAGGAAAGCGAGGAAGGCACAAAGACCTACAAGGTGACATTTACCGATGCAGAAGGCACGGACAGCGAAGTGTTCTTCAACGAGAAGGGCGAAGTCCTGAAATAAAGCAAATGAACAGCAAAAAGAGAATTCAATTAAACTGTGTCAGCAAAATTAATATTTTATTGCTTTGCTGACACAGTTTGTTTTACAGCCCCTCCGGTTCCGGTGACTTGTAAGGCTTGAAAGCAACCCGAACCTCCTTATGCTCATCGATGACGAAAGTCTGCTCCGGCTCCACAGAACGAATAATGACGCCATTGACTTTCCAATACATGATTGTCCATGATTTGGAATGGGTAGCACGAAAATGCACCGTTGTGCCTTTCGCTATTTCAGCCGGAGAGATCAATTCTCCTATCTTTTCCGCAGCCGTATTTTCCAACTCCGGTTTAGCCGAAAGCTGACCTTCACCCTGATCCACACCAAATGCCAGCACTACTTTTTCCACTGCGGGAGGAAGAGGAGGATCTTCATCATTGTCACAAGAAACCGCAAATAGCGTAATCCCATACAACAAAACAACGACAAAAGAGAGATAACCGATCAGTCTCATTAAGCCGGTTTTTTTTTCCATAGCAGTTTTCATAAGCTTATTTTTTGTTTACCCTACGCAAAGATAACAATCTTGTTGGCTAAAAGGGGTTATGAACCTTTTATTTTTTTGCCCTATTATCTTAAAATTCAGTGTTTATGAAATACCAAGTTCTTTTAGAACATCCTCGTTTGCAGACGAGAAAAAGCCTTTACAGTGTCTTAACTCTGTTTTCGCTTTTTCCAAGAGTTCGCCTTGCTTTTTAAGTGTTTCTAAAAGGGCATAGTTTTGTTTATCCCGTTCATAATATTTCCGTTCCCATTCTACTCTCTCTCTTATAATCATTGTTTTATCTTCGCTAAGGGAATCAAGTTTTTCTTGGTATTTCCCTATAAGGTGTTCCAGTTCGGCTACTCTGTTGGTCGCTTTTTGCAATAGATCCGGCGCAGGGAGTTGTTTTTGTATTGCAGTCTGTTCCTTGACAGCTTGGAGAAGCTGCCGCACCGCTTCCGTTCCTTCATTCGCTTGTTCCATGATCTTTGCGGATTGTTCCAACCGCCCGGTAACCTTCTCCAATGGGGAGAGGTCAAACGCTTCGCCCCGGAGATCGAACCCGGTTCTTTGGAAGTAATCAACGGATAACTCGACAAATTCTTTGCGAGTTATACCCGTACCGTTTAAATACTCGTCTAATTTTTGGGCGTACTCTTGGCTTATCGCTATGGTGGTAAGCGGTGTTTTCCTCTTTTGCTTGCTTTCCTGTCCTTTTTCCATTGCTATAAAGTGCTATATGTTGTTACAAAGGTAGTTATATGTTTGGTTATTGCAATTTATTGCGCTTTTTATTGCGATTTATTGCAATTATAGCGAAATAAATCAGTTTTCAAACTATATCATTTGATTTTAAATTCTTCACGTAACATTTTTAATAGTGCATTTTGGGCGTGTATCCTTGATTGTACCCCACTGCACACTCTATCATCATAATAACAACATCTTTCGTAAACCTCTTTTAATCGCCCTAAATCGCTGATCTTATCCACGGCTTTTTGCGCTTTGTCATCGGTAGGGTTATTCATGGCATTAGAGACCCATCGATAAACAAAAGAGTATTGCTCGAATTGTTCTCCACCCGCTTCACGTGGATGCAGCGTATTAATGGTAAATATGATTGTGTCGGCTTTGGGTTTACGCCCCTTTATAGGGTATTTGCAAATCAATTCGTAATCAAACCAAACATCAGAACCACTTTCTTTTATTCTCTCTTGTGCAGGTCTTAAAATTTTCCGGTCTATATCATTATTAGAGTGCTTTTCTGGTATTTCTAAGTCTTTTCTAAATTGAGATATAGCGTAGTAATATTCTCTTTTATCTCGTTGGCTGCAAATGATTTTATAAATCCGTTTGGTATAATTGCCCCGAAGCCCGAGTGCAAGACCTTTAGAGTATCGAGTTCCGCCGACACCTACACCATAATAAATCAGAAAAGGGATAGCCCAAGGATTAAGATTTACCATGATTTGGTTAGTTCCTTTTATATTGTGTATGTTGGTGATAACAGAACCGCCTGTTGTTTCTATCTCTTTTTTCATTTTGGGATGAAGCCAACGGAACGAGAATCTTTTATTAAGCATATCAATGGCTTCTTTTAGCACTTTATTTTTATTGTTCTTTCCCCCCGCTTCATCGCACATGATAACTACATAAGGCTGATTAAACAAATCTCGTGGAAGTTCTTCTTCTCTTGTCATGTGCTTTTGTATTTTATCACCGATAAGGGTTAAGAGGTTTTCTTGCCACTCTGATACGTTATACTGCCCGAAAGTCACGTTATTAGGCTGTATCAACATAATTTCTTCTTCGATGGGTGGATCAAATGCTATGATTTCTTTCTTTGCCATACGCTTGATTTTTTAGGTTACGAAGCAAATATAAGCATAAAAACCGACTAATAAAAACTAAAGTCGTAAAAGGTTGTCGGTTTTAGTAATTTGGTCGGCTTTTGTGTTTGTTATTTTAGTAATTTGGTCGGCTTTTGTAGCGCAATTTTAGTAATTTGGTCGGCTTTTGTCCTGTTTTTGAACTTATATTACATTGTATGTCAATTTATTACACTTGAAAAATGACTTTCTTACAAGAATTCTTCAAAGACATTTCTAACAAGAAAGGAGATTTTAGGTAATTTGAAGGGAAAAGCGTACAAATTACTAAAACTTCATGCAGATGAAACAATAGGGAAAAGAGAACAAGGAGAAAACAGCCGAGCGCAGCGGTTTAGGGCAGATTTTCCGGCGCGTTAAAATTTGTAATATGTTGTTTTATAGTGTTACATATTTATCTCTTCTCTGTATTTCTTTGGCGGCAGCAAACAACCGTTGTTTTGTCATGGGCTGCAATGTATCAACATCATTGCCGAAAATCATATCTTCAATACCTATTCCATGATTATAGTTTTCCCGGATGCAATTCCGGAGCAACCAAAGATTGGCAAGGTTTACCCAATCGGCATTTTTTCGCCTTATAGTCTGAAACAAGGCAATAGCGTTCCGCAAATAGTGTCCTACATGATCGTAATCGGTGAACACCATTTCGCCCCGGTAATAGATGTCTATATCTTTGTTTTCTTTGTCCTCTACTACTTGGCACTCTGCAAATGGGATATTCTTTAGGTTGTCCCAATTTATAAACTCCGATGATTTCATAGTCCTAAATCTTTGATGATTTCTTTTACAACGTTCATTTTAATGTTGGATGCGTCCGCCTTGTCGTAGATCAGTAACAGGTATATTTTCCCCTCTTGTTCTGCAACAAGGGCGTTATATGTGATAATACGAGCACCGCCCGACTTGCCCCGTCCTTTGGCGGTAATGGGCATCCGGATCTTGCGGATCTTTGGAGCTATTTCCGTCCCCTGCAATGGGTTTTCTTTCAGACTGTCTAAGAAGGCTTCGTAATCATCGGCAAGCCCCCTGTAACGCTTCGCCAGCCTTTTTAGTTCCGTTGCGAAATAATCAGAGGGAACAAACTCTAAGCTCATCTAACAAGGCTTCTGCCGATTTGAGTTGTATTTTTCCGTCCATGTGATCTTTGACCTGTTGTAAGGCTCCCTTGAGTTCCGCTATTATGTCCCGTTTGTCGATAATGGTATCTTCTTCTTTGACAGGGACAAGTTTGAAACTGCCCTTTTCCCTTGACTTTAAAACGATGTCCTCGCCATTATTCACCATATCCAAAAACTTGGTTTGGTTGGCTCTGAAATCTCTTGTACTAATTACTATCATAATCTTCTGTTTTTATGGTTCGTGTACAAAGGTAATAAAAAAAACGATTGGTTACCAATTTGGACGCATTTTTTTGTAGATAATTGCTTGTTTGGTGTATTTTGGAGTGTACACTCCAATTTTTCCGGGCGTGTTCTGTGTGTGTTCCCCAGTTATTGAGGGTTCGCCCGGTCTGTTTGTGGAATAGGTTCTTTCTTAGTGCTTTGCCCGGTTCTCCCCGTCCCCCTTGTACGATGCAAAAGTACCCTTTTGCCGTACCGCAGGGGAGGGTGTTCGCCGGATGCAAAGCAGCCGAAAGAACAGCAAGAAGAAACGGCACTTTGTACCGTTTTTCCTCTTGCCCTACGGGGTTACGGCTGAAAATCAGCCGTTTAATGATAGCTTAGCCAATGATTTACTAATTGATATAAAAACTAATCTTCTGTATTACAGAATGATAATTTTATATATTGCAATTATTTTAGCTATTATCGGCAGGTTTTGCCTGTGAACGAAGTGAGCAAGCAGTCATTGGACTTAGTCCAATGCTGAATTTTTATATATCTGATTTTCAGATGATTAATTTTTATTAGTTTACCGTTGGTTTACTTTTGGTAAACCATATTTTTGTAATTGGCTACAATTCAGTATATTGTACCGGAAAAATAGGTAAACCAACACTTAAAATTGAAGCCTATGCAGAAGCAGACCACCGTAACAATAGATCAAAAGACCTTTGCCACACTTGACAGGCTGGCAAAGTCTAACGATGTTTCAAAGAAAGAGTTCCTTTCCTGTGCGTTGGAGTATTTCGAGAAATACGGAATTAACCCGGTGCAACATGAAAGCCCGGCAAAGGAGATGCAGAAGCTTATCAAGCGTTGCGATCAGGTGATAGCGTTCATCAGGAAGCAGGAACAGGACATCTTGCGCCCGGCTTGCGCAGCGATCAGCACCACCGAAGCCCGTATCGAGAGGGTGCTCGACAAGCTGGCAACCGCCGGACAGGTGCGGGACTTGCAGAAAGCCGTTTCCGACCAGCAGCAACGGCAGAACTACGATGCGAGGAACTTGCGCAGCGACATACTCCAGCTTTTGGGCAGAGCCACCGAGCAGGAACGGAAAGCGTTCATGTATCTTGGCAAGCTCGTTGACGCAAAGGAGAAAAGCGGTTTTTTCAACGACATTGCGACACTGTACAAGGAGCAGGGATAAGAGCCTATGAACGTGAAGATACAAGGGGGAGGGGGTGGCACGTATGCCAATACCGGGAGTTGTACCGGGGTGGTCACTTACTTGCAGCATGAAGATCTTGAGCGCATCCGGCAGGGGCAACAGGCGGAGCCGTTCTTCAACCAGTACCGGGATTTCGTCAGCCCTAAAGAGGTCACCTACAAGATAGACCATAACCGGGCGCAGCTCCACAAGACGGACGCAAAGTTTTTTGTTATCACCGTCAGCCCGTCAGAGAAGGAGCTCGCAGCAATGGGAGCCAGCCCGGAGGAGCAGGCACGAGCGATGAAGGAGTATATCCGTAAGGACATCATCCCGGCTTATGCGGAGAACTTCAACAAGGGGTTGCAAGCGGACAATATCGAGTATTACGCAAAGATCCACTATACCCGGACGGGAGAAAGGCTGAACGATATGCACGCACATATCATCGTGAGCCGGAAAGACCGGGCGAACAAGCTCAAACTAAGCCCTAAGACCAACCACAGGGGAACGGCGAAAGGGGCTGTAAGGGGCGGTTTTGACCGGACGGATTTTTTCCGGAAGTGCGAGCGGTGTTTTGATGTGCGTATGAACTACAACAGGGAAATAAAGGAGAGCTTCGAGTATCTGAACGCAATCAAGAACGGAACTACGGCAGAGATACGGCAGCAGGCTATAAAGGCGGTACAGCATGAAGCTGCGAGGGAAGCGAGCAAGGAGATAGGCAAGAAAGTGACGAGGAAGATCGTAAAGGGTATGGGAGGCATGGGCTTATGAAAAGGGGAGAGTTGGCGAAAAAGAAAAGGAAAGGTTGCCTTACCGCCTTGCTGGTGGTGTGGGCTGTGTTCATGGTGAAAGTCATTGCGGTGCTTAATCCCGGCTTTCCGGAGGCGTGGCGCATGGTGGAAGCCGGGCAGATCGCCGGGTTCGCTTACATTTGGCTGCTCGTGTTCCTCGTGCTGTTGTGCTGTTTTGTCCTTTGGCGCATCGTCCCGAAAGGTTACTTTCGGAAAAAGAAGCCGGAAACGTCCCGTCCGGCTGGGGAATGGGTGGTTTCGATACCCACGCATGAAAACCCGGTTGTTGTCGGCAATCCTTTTCGGGGCATATTCATCGCAGGGGCGGCAGGATCGGGAAAGTCCGAGAGTGTCGCAGTGCCCTTGCTCCTTGAGTTCATCCGCAAGGGATTTGCCGGGATCGTGTACGATTTCAAGTTCCCGGCTCTTGACAATGCATTTTAGGCAGGTGGACGGACAGTACAGGCAATCGGTGGGGCAGCAGCCGGACAGCTTCGTTTCGGGTGCGGACATCATGGAATATTATAACCGGGTGAAAGAGGATATAAAAGGGATTTTGGGGCAGTCGTAGCGTGATTTTTTCTATTTTCCGGCACGAAGGTAGCTACGCACGCCGCATTTGTAAAGGGGCGTTTCACTCTCCGGGTAAAAAATCTCCTGTGCTCGCTTCGCTCGTGCGGTATTTTTTACCCTTCGCCCTTGACAAATACACTGTGCTTCGCTGGAAGGTGTTTAGGAAAAAAGAAAAAAATGTTGTTCTTTGGTGAGTGTCCGTTTTGTCATTTTGTTACCGGGATTTGTCCGCATGGTGGAGGAACTGCCCCGATCAGTTAGGCACGTAATATCGTTTTGTAATAGTCGGTGGTCTGTTTTATGGTATACGCTCCGATATCGCTTTCTTTTTGCTTTTTATATGTGCAAAGGTCAAAAGCCCCCAGCGAAAACCCCGCCGGAGGCTTGTTATAATCTGTTTCTTATCTGTTATTTATCACCTGTATCTAGGAATAAAGAACAGAAGCCTTGTTTATGGAACTGATAGAACATTTCAATATGTTCGGGTGTGTCATTACAATACTTCGGTAATTTTTTAGTGAAGTATTGACATAACTGTTATATGATGATTAAATTATCTCAATATTTTACGCGGATTGGTCCGGCAACAGAGTTGAATAAAAGGTCGCCGTTAGCAAGATACTGAATGATGGCGTAGGCACCATTGGCTCGGTTGTTCTTGCCCAATATGCTGCGGTGACGTGTGGCACCACTCTTCCAGTCAAGTCCTGTAACTTCCCAGCCCGAAGCATCGTTCCAGCCACATACAAATACCATCTCTGACTTGATACTTACGGCAGGAATCATACTTACAGAACTTACATCGCTGCGCGTCCACTTACTCTCCCACTTTTTCTCCTTTGTATTCCAACGTACACACTCGGCACCTTGAGGGCCTTTGACAATAGGACCAATAGCGATTACACCAATAATCTTGTCGTTTATTTCCTGATTGGTAACATTAATATTGTTTACAACAAAGGCGTCATAGCCGCCTACTACAACAGACTGCTCAGACTGTATCCACTCTGTTGATGTTCCAAGACCACATGTAACCTCGTGCACTCCGGCTATACGCTTGTCGTATCCTGCCACTTGCTGTGCGTCTGAGGGGATTTCGTCACGCCAGAAAGCTACCAGTTTCATACGCTTAGAGCCATCGGTAATAACTACCAGCTTGTCCTTGTCTTGGCCAAAGCCCATAAGTGTAGGCGTTGAACCAGTGCCATGTCCGAGTTTGATACATGGTGCTTGCGGACCACCGTCGTAATAGGCTTGCCATGCACCATCAGCCTGGGAGGTGGAGATTTTGCCGTCCTTGCAGATGAGTTTCTGCATAAGGCCTTTTCCGCCTGGTGTGCGGCTGTTACTTGCTACGTAAACACCGCCATTCTCGTCGATGCAGATAGAGTTGGTGAGAATCTGGTCTGATGGAAGAGGGTATGAATCTTCGATTGTAGTAAGAGCACGATTCAGCACAAGAAGTCCGTTCTGAGCAGCCACAACAAGGTGTCCGTCATAGGTCATAGTAGCGCCTACGAGTGTAAAAGAGCCGAAGGTAAAATTCGTAAGTCTTATCTGATGATCCAACATGATACCATCCTTGGGATTATTAGGATTGGCAAGGCGATAGCGTGCCATTACCTGACCTGCATTGGTGTAAGCATAGTTATCCTTGTCGCACAAGACATAATTACCGTTGGCCATAGACATTTGTGGCACCGGACCCAATATATCGGTAACCGTCTTGGAAAGTTCGTCGTAAGTAGCATGATCGGCAATTATACGTGTCAGTTGCTCCTGGGTCTTCATTGTAATCCCTGGCAAGCCAGCCTCGGCAACCCTTTCAAGTTTGCCGTCGCTTATGTCAAGATACGACACGCGGTCGCTACTCATACCCCACATATAATTGGGCGAAGTCGAAGCAAGAGTCATCAAATTAACAGGACCGCTCCATGTCATCTGACACTTGGAAAGATCGATATTGAAAGTTCCATCCTTGACAGCAGACGAGAAAGCATCAGTCTGAGCCGAATTGAAGTGCGTAATACTATACTCTTCCTGTGCAAGCCAAGGGTTAGGTTTGGGTTTTGCAACTTGTGCCAAAGGCACTTCGGTAGTGCTGTCGCCATCGCCACCAGCATCAGGAGAAATAGAATCTTCGGAACACGAAGCTAAAGACATAGCCCCTATGACACACACCATTAAATAAAGATAGGTTTTTTGCATAGTGAATTGTTTTTGAGAATTTATATTTGAATAGTTTGAATTTCCTCATGCAAAGATACAGGAGCATCAACCATCAAAAACCTCAAAGACATCACTTGTGTGTCACTCTTATAGAAAGGATACGTCACAGTAAGAAAGGTTACACTTTGCCTTATTATGTAACCTTCGTACAAAAGTTACACCTTACATTCAGTAGCAAACGCACACATAACCAGTATATTACCGTTGACGGCGCCACTCGGCGGGAGTCAAGCCCGTCCTTTCCTTGAACAGACGCTGAAAATACACACGCGACGAGAAACCGCACTCCATAGAAACAACCTCGTTACTATATTCGGGGTGTGCAGCCATGAGTGCCTTTGCCTCCTCCACGCGAATACCCGAAAGCCATGTACGGAAATTCTTACCATATATGGAAGTCAGATACGAAGCAACGTCGGTACGATTAACCATTATGCGACGAGCAAACGAGGATAATGTCAAGTTGCTATCTCTAAAACCGCCCTCGCTTCGCCATTTGCTTACCGCCATATCTATTTCGGCAATACGCTCAGGCCCAATCTCCCTAAAGACTTTAGCAGCGGCTATCTCGTCGTTAGTCTCGGTAACAATCTCAGTTACTCCCTCGGACATACTAAATCCAAGCGCCGTAAAACTAACAATAAACAGCGAAAGCGAAATCAATCCCAAAGGTCCAAAGACAAAGAGCAGCGGCCGCGACAATATATAAAGAGGCGAAATTACAGCAAAAGCACACACCACAAAAAAACCAAAGCGCATAGTGCGCAGGTAGGCATCTGCAGGATTACCATGTTCACTGTCGAGCCGACGTTGAACATTACCAAGTTCCCTCAGCGGTGCCCATGTATAATACAATAGAGTAAAGAAATGAATAGCATCAGCAACATATAGCATAGGACCAATATGCAGACTGCCATTTGAAATAACACCTGCGACTATGCACAATACCATAAGAGCATATCCAACAACGCCATAGCGCATAAAACTCCAACGTCTATGCCCAGCGCGCAGAATATTAAGCTGCGACCATGACAACAAAATAGCCGAAGGCGAATAAAACAGCAGATTAAACAGAACACCCACATCGTTCCCCTGTTGTCGCCAACCCAACCGCATCTGACACATGTAGTGTACAACAAACAATAGTAATGCCACAACAATCATCCAACGCGACTGCTCAAACTGTCTGTTACGGCAAGTTACATAGTAGCGCGACACAAACACAAAAAATGCAAGCATGGCCATCACAATCATGCAAGTATATTGAAGAGCAATAAGGTCTAAGCAAGTATCCAAGATTGTATGTATATTAAATAATTTAACGTGAGTTCGACGAAATATAAGTGCCTGAAAAATGGTGATTAGCGAAAAATTGTTGTAATCTTAGAGTGTTAAATATCAAAAGTTTACAGACAATAATTGCTATGATTACCGAGGACAAAGTTACTGAGATTTTCTGTATTACGGATGACTTCTGCAAAGTTTTTGATGTTGTTTCTCGGTCAATACCACACTTAGCCATGAATGAAGCTGCATTACAAATCGCACCTATAACCTTTTCTTGTTCAATAGCACTTTTAATAATTGGCATAACCTTTTCTGCAACAGGTGTATTCCAACCAAAACCGCCAATTAATACCAATGCTACATAATCATCAGGCATTGTGTCAAACGAATAATCGGGTAATGTGCGGAATCCACCAATCGAACTTATTGGTTCTAAGGTGGGTGCGACAACCTTATTGACATATTTTGGATTTTTTTTCATGGCAAAATCATCAGCTGTAATAGCCTGTGAAAAGTACACAGCTTCATGTGCTGCATAATCCGGCAAAAGGATAAATAAATAAAATTTCTTTATTCATGATTTTTTTATTTATAAATGTTCTTTTATAACTCTATATTTACTTTTATCTTCCCTATGGTTTTTTGTTCATCACGTATCCGGCATAGTTCCCGGTATGCCTTTTCTTTGTACTCCAGCAAAGCGGAGTTTTCGGAGCGCAGCCGGGCAATCTCCCGTTCTTGTTCTTCGCTTTTGGCTTCTGCCTTTGCTTTTTCTTCGGCAGCATGGGCGATCAGTTCCGGCGCAGGGAGTTGCTTGGCGGTCTGTTCCCGGACAGTTTGGAGAAGCAGGCGCACCGCTTCCGTTTCCTCGTTGTGTTGTTCCATGATCTTTGCGGATTGTTCCAGCCGCCCGGCAACCTTTTCTAATGGGGAGAGGTCAAATGCTTCACCCCGGAGGTCGAACCCGGTTCTTTGGAAATAATCAACGGACAACTCAACAAATTCTTTGCGGGTTATGCCCGTACCCTTTAAATATTCATCTAATTTTTGGGCGTACTCTTGGCTTATCGCTATGGTGGTAAGCGGTGTTTTCCTCTTTTGCTTGCTTTCTTGTCCTTTTTCCATTGTTGTAAAATGCTATATTCTGTTGCAAAGGTAGTTATAAGTTTTGTTATTGCAGCTTATCGCAAATGTTATTGCAATTTATTGCGGTTATAGCAAAATAAATCACTCTGTTATTAGCTGGAAGTCATGGTAAACGCCCCCTTTTCTTCCGCAGGCTTCCGGACATGGTTCAGTGAATATCACTGTTACGAATATTGCCCCGGCGAACTTCTCTATCTCTGTAACCATTGCCCGTAAATCCCTGCCATAGCCGTTAATTTCGGCTGGTACGATAACTTTATCACCTGTTTTCATACTTGTATTTTTTTATTCTATTCCAAAATCTTCCATTAAGCAAACCCGGATGATAGCCCCTATCTGTTTGGCTGGCTTGTCTATATATTGCTCAAACTTCTTTTGTATCTTTTGCGCCACCTGTACGGCTATTTCCGGGTGTAACTGTACGGCGTTCACTACACGCTTAACATATCCTTTGTCACTTTTGGAGAACCTCGAAATAGTGGTTGTTATGTAGATGATCGCCTGTTTGGCGCTTTCGTATTCCAATAGCTTTTGTTGTTCGGTTTGCCTTGTGTAAACGTAAAATTTGTATTCGGTCACTTCCTTGCCTTTGTAGCTCTTTGGTTCGAACTCGAAATATAAATCGCATTGTCCGGCATTGTACAACTCCCGGAGTTCCTTTTGCGGATCGTCAAGTACACGCCTTTTGAAATCGCATCCCCGTTTGTATTTCTTTTCCAACATGAACATTTCCCGGAGCTTTTCGACTGTGTAGAAGAAGAACCCGGCGTTTCGGTATTGGCAGCACAGTTCGTAAAACCTTTGCGAGAATGTGCTTTTGAGTGCGATTGCTACCGTCATGGAGTAACTCGTGAAGTTTTGGGCGAGTTCCACGTAATAGGGTAGTACCTCTTTGGAAACTTGCACCTCAAAATACGATTTATTTTTGATATGCTTGACGTAATTGACAAAACCGATACTTAGCCACATCTTTTCGTTGTTAATTTCTATATCGCGATTTCTAAGCCGTTTTAGCGCATCGTAGATGTTTTGCATCTTGGTATTGTCACCGCATTTTTTTAGTTCTTCCTCGTGTATGGTGATAATCAGATCATCGAATAAGTCCCGTCTGCCGTTCTCGTTCTCGATGTATTGCGCCCGGATATTTCGTATAATGGAGTATAGGGCACGTTTTTCGATAAGGTCGAACTTGTAGCGTGCGGTAGTCAGCGCATTGTCTTGCGACAGGACTATATCCCTCTGTTTCTTGTCTTTCTTCTCCATGACTTTAATGCTTTTCGCAAAGGAAATATTTATCTACGACAAAAACAAATATTTGACGTAGAATATTTGTCGTAGATAGCCGTTTTTTTCGGAAATTTGTCGTAGATGCTCGGAAATTTGTCGTAGATGCTCGGAAATTTGTCGTAGATGACCTTTGTAAGATATTATAGCACAATGTGTTATGCTATGCCATAAAAGTAACTAAAAAGAAACTAAAAATTACCGTAAAGCAATGGAGTGTTTCTTTTTTGGTTTATAGAGGTCGCTTCGCTCCACTTTTCAGCGTGTTTTTTGATACGACGAATTTCCGGAGAATGGGAGAGAGTGGAAACAGGTAAAGCCAAGTGCAACGGATTAGGAAGATTTTCTAGCGTGTTAAATTTTGTATAAATGTGACTTTAAATGTATAAAACGAGAAGTTTCCGGGAGCGAAAACGCATCCCGGATTTAATGTAATTTTTTGTTGTATAGTTAGTTACCATAACGCAACTTTACCCATGCTTCCGATTTCAAGTTTAGCACTTATCCCCATAGCCTTAAAAACTCTTGCAATGGTGGAAAAGGTTAAATTCTTACCGTTTTCAATTCGGGAGATTTGAGCTCGTTGCACTCCTATCAGATTACCTAATTCCTCTTGGGTTAAGTTCTTTGATTGGCGAGCCTGTTTAATGGCTTCACCTATCAAAAAAGAGTTAAGTTCTTCTTCGTAGGCATCACGTTTGGGAGTACCTTTTTCTCCGATGTATTTATCCTCGATTTCTTCGAGTGTATAAAATTTCTTTGCTTCCATACGCTTTATCTTTTTGAATTAAAATAATCTTTTCTAATCTCTTCGGCTTTGGCTATTTCTTTGGGAGGTGTCTTTTGGGTTTTCTTGATAAACCCATGTGTTGCGATTACCAGAGTGTTTATCTTATCGTCCTTATCCCAAAAAGCAAGAAGCCTGTACTTGGTTTTGTTATAGAACGTTCTGAATTCCCAAATATCCGTATCATCCAATTTCTTGAATAAATCTGGATCAAGTACAAAGGTGGATTTACGAATATTGCTAATGATCTTCTCACGTACCTTGTTGGGCAATCCGTCTAAAAACTCTTGGGCTTCGTTGGATAATTTGACCTTGAATCTTGATTTTGCTTCCATATAAAGTTTTTTAGTGTTGCAAAGATAATATTTTGTTTCATTATATGGAAACAAAATATATTTATTTTATGCAGCCTGTTGTGCCGTTTTAATGTGTTTTTTTGTTTGTGGAATAGGTTCTTTCTTAGTGCCTCGCTCCGACTTCTCCCCGTCCCCCTTGTACGAGCTTTCGCCGTACCGCAGGGGAGGGTGTTCTTTCGATTGCTCGGCAGTCGAAAGAACAGCAAGAGGAAACCGGGCTTTGCCCTGTTTTTCCTCTTGCCCTACGGGGTTACGGCTGAATATCAGCCGTTTAAGTTTTTTAACCGCAATTAGTTTGAAATTGTGGTTAAAATCATACCTTTGTAAATCAGAGATTTAATAATATAATTAGCAATTAAAACAGCAATTGTATGGATAAGGAAACCACTACTTCTGTCACCATTGACCGAAAAACGTTTGCCCGGCTTGACAGGCTGGCAAAGTCCAATAATGTATCAAAGAAAGACTTCCTTTCCTGTGCGCTGGAGTACTTCGAGAAGTACGGAATCAACCCGGTTGAGCATGAGAGTCCGGCAAAGGAAATGCAGAAACTTATCAAACGCTGTGATCAGGTGATAGCGTTCATCAGGAAGCAGGAGCAGGATTTCTTGCGTCCGGCTTGTGAAGCCATGGGCAGTACAAGCATGAGAGTGACCATGAGTATGGACTCGATACTTACGGAAAAAAAGTTCAGCCAATACCAAAAGGACAATGACCTATTCATGCGTGATCTTGCAAGCCTTGCCGGGATAAGGGAGCAGGCTTTGGACCGGACGGAAAAGGCAGTCGGTCAGTCGAGGGATATGCTTCTGAAGAACCAACAAGCCATTTATGCAAGGCTGGACGCTGTGACGCAAAGGCAGGAGAAGATCTTCTCCTATATCGCAAGCTACATCGATGCGAAAGGAAAAGCCGGGCTTTTCGATGATATAAAAGCCTTGTACAAGGACGAGAAGAACAAAAGGGAAAAGATATGAACGTGAAGATACAGGGAGGCGGTAACGGCACATACGCCAATACAGGCAGTTGTGTTGCGGTGACGAACTATCTCCAGCATGAGGATTTGGAGAGGATGAAGAAAGGGGAGGAGGTGCAGCCGTTCTTCAACCAGTTCCGGGACTACGTGAGCTCAAGGGAGGTCACATTCAAGATAGACAACAACAAGGCTAAGTTAAGCCAGACTGACGCAAAGTTCTATGTTATTACCGTCAGCCCTTCAGAGAAAGAGCTGCGCTGCATGGGCAGGACTCCGCAGGAGCGTGCGGAAGCCTTGCAGTGGTACATCCGGCAGGACGTGATGAGAAACTATGCGGAGGGCTTCGGAAAAGGCTTGAGAAGCGATGATGTGGAATATTACGCAAAGATCCATTTCAATCGGGACGGTGACAGTGACAGCGATATGCACGCACATATCATCGTCAGTCGGAAAGACCGGAGCGACACCAAAAAGTTAAGCCCTAAAACGAACCACACCGGAAAGAAGAACTGCGGCAACGTGAAGGGAGGTTTTGACCGGACGGATTTTTTCCGGAAGTGTGAAAGCTCTTTTGATCGGCGCATGGGGTTTGACCGGGAGCCGGAGGAAAGCTTCGACTATCTTAATGCCGTCAAGAACGGAAGCCCGGCGGAAATAGCCCGGCAGGTGGAACGTGCGGAACGCATCAGAAAGGAGAAATGGGACAATCTCAAAGCGGAGCTTCAATCCCGGCAGGAACCGGAGAAGTCGAAAATTCAGCAGGTGGAAAAAACGCCGGACATCGAGCAGCCTATTCCCAAAAAGAAGCAGCAGGAGGAAGATCTGGAACTCCTGAAGAAGCCAAAAAGGAGCAGAGGTTTCGGAATGGGCATGTGATTTTTCTATTTTCCGGCACCGTTTATCTCGCTTACCGCAACATACGTAAGAAATGGACCATGCCCATAGCCAACTGGGCGACCATCGCACAACAATTAGCGGAATCCAAAATTTGCTAATACTTTATTTATTTCTACCTTTATAGCCATTAATAAAACAATAAAATTTTATTCATGGAAAAGCAAACAGCAGTTAGAGAAACTTTATTAAAAGAATTTGCCAATTGCAGTGATAAACTTTTCACTTTAGGAATAATTCGTACAGATAGCTTTACTGGAGAAATAGGAGAATTTATTGCCTCCAAGTATTTTAAACTAAGTTTAGCTGGTAAATCCACAAAAGCATACGATGGAGTATGTCCTAAAGGCTATAAATATCAAATTAAATCTAAAGTTATATCTAACAATAATCTTACTCATCATATTTCTAATCTAAAATATCAAGATTTTGACTATCTCGTAGTTGTATATTTTGATATATATTACAATCCTATATCCATATTAAAAATCCCTTCTAATAAAATTAATACGGAAGAATACATTATTGGCGCTTCTTCTGTGCATTCATTTTCTCAGAATATAGCTCGATTAAAATTACTTCAAAAAGAACAAGTCGCTATCAGAAATTTTGCTCAAAGTTACTTGAATTTACAAAAAGAAGGGATTATTAGAAGCCGTAAAGTAGTAGGGGATATTGGAGAATATTATGCTTGTAAACGCTTGAACCTAAAATTATCTAGCAATAAGAATGAGAAGGGACTGGATGCAATAGGTCAAGGAGGATTAACTTTTGAAATCAAAACAAGGCGAGTATATGATAGTGAAAGACGGACTTCTGAAACAAGAAGAATAAACAATCTAATAGGCAAAAATGCAGATTATTTAATTGTGGTAACTTTAAATCATGCCTTTGAATGTTCTGGAATGTGGATAATGCCAATGAAAAATATAATTAATCCTAAATCAGCCAATCTTAAGATTGTTAATACAACAAAAGGAGTAAAGAATTTAGTACCAAGCCAAATTAGTTGGTTAAACACTGGCGAGAAGTTTGTATCATTTAATTGCATGGATAAACAAAATAACTCTCAAGTGGAAGTCACAAATTCTGATATTAAGGGAAACAGCAATAAAATGCGTATTATTCTAATTATAATCATTATCTTCGCTATAATATGTTTGGTTGTGTGATTATTAATCTCAATTCTAAATATTTGTTAATATGATTTTACCAACAATGACATTGACCGAATTGGCAAAGGAAATTCAGTCTGATTACAAGGAAGTCCATGCACGCTGGACTAAATTTAATCCCAAATTCAATAAAATGAGATTGAAGCAAACATATTATCCATGGATATGGAATACAGAGATTATTACAAAGAAAAATAATAAATGGTTCTTCAGCTTTTATGCACAATCTAAAGAGGATGCTAACGTTGTAATTCCTCATGCCTACATTACTTTTAGGTATGGAGGAACTACATGGGCAGCTTATCCGCTTAAAGGGACAAATGTGTTACTGATTTTTTCTTCCCATTTCTTTGAACGTTACATTGAACGTTTCTTGGAACTAAATAAGGATGAGAAGCAATACACATCCCTTGATATAATAAAATTATTTTATTTACGCAATAACCACATTGGATGTATAAAACCTGAATTAGAAGATTTAGCTAGAGGTTTCTGTGAAGATGGAATGATTTTAGGTGAATGGATTTCTGAATCTGCTGCATTAATCAAAACCTTCTTATCTCGCAATGAACTAAAAGTAAATCAATATACAGAGTATTACGATATGTTTCATAATTGGATTATCCAAGATATGTTCTTAGCTCACAAAGGATATTCTCTCTCATCTATGGAAGAATTTGATAATTTACCAGATTCCTACTTCTCGCCTAAAGAATGGGAAAAATTTCTTAAACTAAGAGGTAATGAAATGTGGATAAATATAGCCATTGAATGTAGCGAATTTAGAATTGAACATAAAGAAGAATATGAAAAATGTTCTAATATGCTTCAAGCGATTATGGACAATCGTTCTTTAGAATAAAAAGTAACATTATGATTACCCCAGAAGAATTAATACAAGACTTAATAGATTTTTATGGTTATGAAGTGGACTTGTCGTATGCGATTAACTACATAGACATGGTAGGTCAATATGCCTCAGTTAATGGTTTTCATCTTTGGTTGCAAGATTTGTTAATATGAATGATACAAGTCCTTCAACGTTTTCGAGGATAAAACCAGCAGGTTCCTTTTTCTTTAAAATTCTTTCAACATCAAAAAACAAAGTACCACGTGTTTCTGTAAAGCCCAATCTTTTTCCGCCGCCGGAAAAAGATTGGCATGGAAAACCTGCACAACAAATGTCAAAATCTGGAATTTCTTTTTCATTAACTTGTGTAATATCTCCGTTTATTAACTCGTTAGGATGATTTTGTTTTAAAACCTTTATGGCATGTTTCTTGATTTCAGAAGTAAATACACACTCTGTTTTATAACCAGCTTCGTGTGCGGCTAATTCTAAGCCACATCGAATGCCACCAATTCCAGCAAAGAGGTCTATAAATTTAATAGTTCCTTTCATTATAATTCGGTGTTTACTTTTATTTTCCCTATTGTTTTTTGTTCGTCACGTACCCGGCACAGTTCCCGGTGTGCCTTTTCCTTGTATTCTAGCAAAGCGGAGTTTTCGGAGCGCAGCCGGGCAATCTCCCGTTCTTGTTCTTCGC
>OGTL01000243.1_pt1 | contig 55682 bp, 37 predicted proteins | sample 1553601 | NCBI WGS metagenome assembly OGTL01 (sample SAMEA2580112, study PRJEB22360) | human gut metagenome | biome: human gut; feature: human-associated habitat; material: faeces | place: Denmark | collected 2008/2010 | reverse complement strand
GAGCACCTCCTTGCCAAGGAGGGGGTCGCGAGTTCGAATCTCGTTTTCCGCTCCAGTTAAGGCGACATAGCCAAGCGGTAAGGCAGAGGTCTGCAAAACCTTTATCCCCAGTTCGATTCTGGGTGTCGCCTCCACTTTTTGCCGGGGTGGCGGAACTGGCAGACGCAAGGGACTTAAAATCCCTCGGGGAGTGATCCCCGTACCGGTTCGATTCCGGTCCTCGGCACCATTATTTTTATGGTGAATGCAAGCAGTACAACTACATAGTCAAGCAAGAGATTGACGGAGCGTCCCGCATCGGACGCTTTTTTTATTATTTAATTTTAGGATTTGAAATGAAAGCGGTGAGAAATATGGTGAATAGTTTTGCAGAATTGAAGGTTTGTGCTGAAACGGTTGAGCTGCTTAAGCAAATGGGTATTAAAAAGCCGATGCCTGTTCAGGAACAGGCTATACCGGCCTTATTTGCAGGCCGTGATGTTATCGCAAGAGCGCAGACAGGTACTGGTAAAACACTGGCATTTTTAGTACCGATGGTAGAACGTCTGGATGCGGCTAAGCCTTTTGTACAGGCGTTGGTGATTACGCCGACTCGTGAACTGGCGCAGCAGATAGCAGTAGAGCTGAAGAAGTTATTGGGCGGAAGTGAAGTAAAGGTGCTTGCGGTTACCGGCGGCCGTGATTTTGAGGCGCAGAAGCATAAGCTGGACGGCAAAAGCCATGTTTTGATCGGTACGCCGGGGCGTCTTTTAGATCATATTCGCAAAGGCAATACTAACCTTGGCGGAGTTAAATATCTGGTTTTGGATGAAGTTGATGAAATGCTTAAGCAGGGCTTTATTGATGAAGCTTCGGAGCTTATCGCAATGACTGATCCGGAACGGCAGACTATGCTGTGCAGTGCTACCTTATCAGAGGAAGTGCAGAAGCTTGGTAAACGTATTACCCGTAATTGTGCTTTGATCGATATTGACCCTAATAAAGCAACGGTTGAAAATATCAAACAGATCTGCATCAAAACTACGGACGAATATCGTAATAAGGCTGTTGCTTCATTAATAGACCGTTACAATCCTTATCTGATGATTGTTTTTTGCTTCAGCAAAGAACGCACAAAAGAATTGGGTGAGTGGCTGGGAACTCAGGGATATAATGTAGATGTGCTGCATGGTGAGATGTCGCAGGCCAAACGCAAAACAGTAATGAAAGCCTTCCGTGAGGCCAAGCTGCAGGTCCTGGTTGCCAGTGATCTGGCTGCACGTGGGCTGGATATCGAAGGCGTGACTCATGTCGTTAATTATGATATACCGCATGACGTAGACTGGTATGTGCATAGAATAGGACGTACTGGGCGTGCCGGTAACGAGGGGATTGCAGTTACCTTATACACTGCTGAAGAAGTAAAATGGCTCAAAAATATTGAAAACAAGCTTGATGTGAAAATGGAACGGCAGAATTTAGACGGCAAAACGATAGCCCGTCGTGAGCATGCGCCAGTACAGAAAAAACGTAAGGCAGAAGCTGCTAAACCGAAACGCGGTAAAAAAGCTGTCGTGGATAAACGTAAAGCACCTAAGACCGGCTCTAACCGCCGTCAAAATAAGAATAAATAAGTGTGAGAAAGTGAGGGGACTGTTATGCAGGCGATAAACAAAGAAAGAGTAGCCGGACTGTTACAGGGGCTGGCGCAATTTGGCAAAACAGAACACGGAATCACAAGATTGGCTTATACGGCAGAAGACAAAGCAGCGCAGGAATGGCTGCTCAAGCAGATACAGGACTTACAGCTGAAGCTGTCTGTAGATGCTGTTGGTAATGTCTTTTTGCGTCGTGAAGGTAAAAATACTGATTTGGCGCCTGTTGCCATGGGTTCCCACATCGATACTGTCGTGCAGGGTGGTGCCTATGATGGTACTGTAGGTGTTGTAGGTGCTTTAGAAGTACTTTATATGCTGCAGGATGAAGAACTGGAGCGGCCGATTGAGGTTATTATTTTCAGGGCAGAGGAATCAAGCCGTTTTGGCTTTGCTACCATCGGCAGTAAACTGATGGCCGGTGTTGGCGACCCTGATAAATTCTCGGGCGCTGCCAAAGAAGGTGCAGTGACTTTTAAAGAAGCACTGACAGAATGGGGCTGTGACCCTGCTGCCTACAAACAGGCACGTAAAGCAGCAGGCTGCTTTAAAAGTTTTTGGGAAATACATATTGAACAGGGTAAGGTACTGGAAGAAACAGGTGAACACATTGGTATCGTTCATAATATTGCGGCGCCGACGCGGTTTAAAATCATTGTCGAAGGTATAGCTGATCATTCCGGAGCCACTCCCATGGGTTTTCGTAAAGATGCGCTTGTAAGTGCGGCCAGGCTTGTTATAGCCATTGAAGAAGCTGCAACTAATGAAGCGGAAAGTGGCACGGTAGCTACAGTTGGTGTTTTGGATGTAGAGCCGTCTTCGATCAATGTAGTTCCTGGCAAGGCTACCTTGTGGGTAGATTTGCGCGGAGTAGATGAAGAAAGTATCAACTGTGCCTTGAGCGATATTCGTGATGCGGTTTCAGAAATTGCTAAAAATGACAGTATTACTATCACTATGGATATGCTGACAGCCGATAATCCTGTCGCTTTGTCGGAAGAGCTGGCAGCAAAGCTGGATGTTATCTGTGCGGCGAAAGGTATCGCTTATCGCCATATGAACAGTGGAGCCGGCCACGATGCTATGCACATGGCTAAACTGGCTCCTGCAAGTATGCTGTTTGTCCCTTGTAAAGGCGGCATTAGCCATAACCCGGCAGAATATGCTGACAACGAAGATATTTGTCTGGCGATCGAGATTTTGGCGGAAGCTGTAAAAGAAGAAGCATCTGCTTAAAAAGTAAACCAAACGATAAAAACAGGCTGAGAAGAAAAATAACTGTAAAATCTGCTGCAAAGCAGTCCTGCTAAGGCAGGGCTGCTTTGCTTTTTTACTTTGTTCGTAATATAATTATAATGATATAGAATTTTCATTTTTCAATTTGAGGAGACGATAACATGGAAGAAGTGCGTGTGCGTTTTGCACCCAGCCCAACGGGTTATTTACATATCGGTGGAGCAAGAACAGCTTTATTTAACTGGCTTTTTGCTAAAAAACATAATGGTAAGCTGGTGCTGCGTATTGAAGATACTGATACTGAACGGTTGAAAGAAGACAGCGTAAGCCAAATACTTACCAGTTTGAAATGGCTTGGGCTGAACTGGGATGAAGGACCTGAAGTAGGCGGTGAAGTGGGTCCATATTACCAATCAGAGCGTCGTGAGATTTACAGCAAGGTTGCCGAACAGCTGTTGGAAGAAGGTAAGGCGTATTATTGCTTCTGTACTTCGGAAATTTTGGAAGCAGAACGCGAGAAACAACGTGCGGCCAAACAGCCGTTCCGTTATGCCCGCACCTGCCGAGATTTGCCTGTCGAGGAAGCAAAGGCCAGAGCAGCTAAGGGTGAGCCTTATTCCGTACGCATTAAAATACCTACGGAAGGAAACCTGACAGTACATGATCTGATCCACGGCGACGTTACTTTTGATTTAACGCAATTTGATGATTTTGTCATCGTTAAAACTAATGGTATGCCGACCTATAATTTTGCTGTGGTCGTTGATGACCATTTAATGCGCATCAGTCACGTGCTGCGTGCCGAAGAACATTTATCCAATACTCCTAAGCAGGTACTGCTTTATGAGGCCTGTGGTTTTGCTGTTCCTAAATTTGGACATATGCCGATGATACTTGCTCCTGACCGCAGTAAGTTAAGTAAACGTCACGGCGCAACTTCTGTTGAAGAATTCCGTGAACAGGGGTATTTACCGGAAGCAATTGTAAATTATCTGACTCTGCTGGGCTGGGCTCCGGGCAACGAAGAAGAAATTTTCTCGCTGCAGGACACTGTGACTCAGTTTGAATTGGAAAAAATGTCGAAAAAGGCAGCCGTTTATGATACGAAAAAACTTACATGGATGAACGGACAATATTTATCAGCATTGCCGCTGGAAGCAGTTCTGCCTGAGGCAAAAATCTTCTTCATCAAATCCGGCCTGGTAGATGAAGCATGGCTGGAGGCAAATAAAGATTATTTTGCCCATTTGGTAGACGTAGTGCGCGTACGTGTCAAAACACTGCAGGAAGTTGTTGAAGCCGCAGAATACTTCTTTAAAGAGGTAGAAAGCTATGATGAAAAAGGGGTCGGCAAGCATTTTAAACCGGAAGCAGCCGAGCTCTTAACTGTCTGCATCAATGCGCTTGAAGCGTTAGAGACTTTTGATCTTGCCAGTACGGAAGCCGCTTATAATAAGATTGCCGAAGAGCAGGGATTATCACTGGGAAAAGTTGTGCATCCGACACGCTTGGCTCTGACAGGTCGTACTGTAAGCCCGGGCTTATTTGATGTTATGGTGCTGCTGGGGAAAGAAACTACCTTGAGCAGAATGCGCAAGGCTGTTCAATATATCAAGGCCTTAGCTTAAATCAAAAATATTTATTGAAAGAGGTGCGACGCTGATGAGAATACTGGGGATCTTACTGTGCTGCCTGATACTGGGATTAAGTACTGTAGCTTTTGCCGAGCAACCAACAACTGTTTTCAGCAAAGTTGTTGCGACAAAGAATATGCAGGGCGAGATACCGGAGATTGATGGTCTGAGATATACTAATCTTCAAAAAAGTGTTAACGGCATTTTGAACAGCAAAGTCAAAGACTTGCTGGCGCAGGTTGGCGGCAGCGGTACAGTCAGCTATGAAGTGAAGCTGAACCGTCCCAGCTTAGTCGGTATTTTGCTGAAAGCGACTAACGGCGGCCGTACTGCTTATCAGGCTGTAAATTTAGATATGACTACCGGCAATGAGTTCAGCATTCGCGATTTTGTTGGCGAAGGCAATGCCGTACATGAAATTTTAGGCGCTTATGAAGGCGTGTTATTTGCTGATAACGGTATTTATACGCGTACCAGCAGTGGTGCTGCTTACAGTAATTTTGTTTCTTATAGTAAATTGTTTCCGTTGCTGCGTACAGGCGAAGCAGGCCGTTTACTTACGGTATATGGATTGACTCGTGCTGTTGAGGATAAGGTCGTAACTGTGAAGGCCGGAGAGCTGCTGGCTTTACAGTTGGAATCCAATCGTACAACGGGCTATTCCTGGTTTGTAGAGGGTAATGGTTATGCTGGTCAGTTTTATGAACTGGGACGTTCTTATGTTTTGCCTGGTAATGCTGCCAACAACCGGACCGGAATGCCTGGATTAGAAATAATTGTTTTCGGTGCCCAGGAGCCGGGCGAATACAAGGTGAATATGGAATATAAGCGTGCCTGGGAAAAAGGCGGCGGCTTTGACAAATTCAGCTTTACTGTTAAAGTATTGTGATAACGGAGGTCTGAGATGGAAAAAACTGCCGTTACCGTGAAAATTTTTAATGATGAATATACTTTAAAGACTGATTTGCCGCGTACTGATGTGGACGCGATTGCGGCAATGGTCGATAAAAAAATGCAGAAACTGGCGACAAGCCAGCATTTGGTCACAACTTCCAAAGTCGCTGTATGGGCGGCGTTGGATCTGGCGGGAGAGTTATATACCTTACGTCGTGAATATGAAGCCTTGCTGAAAGCGGCGAAGGATATTTAGAGAAGAGGTTTTTAGTTAATGAAAAAGCAAACCATCGAACTGCTCGCTCCTGCCGGGAGCTGGGAAGCGTTGGAAGCGGCGGTGAATGCCGGTGCTGATGCTGTATATATGGGCGGCAAAGCTTTTGGCGCACGTCAGTATGCCAGTAATTTTGACCGTGAAGAAATGCAGAAGGCTGTTTACTTTGCTCATATGCACCGTGTGCGGCTGTATATCACTGTCAACACGCTGGTCGATGACAGTGAGCTGGGCGAATTGGCTGATTATCTGCTGTTTTTGAGTAATGTGGGCATCGACGGTATTATCGTACAGGATCTGGGTGTGATCCGTCTGGCCCGGCAAATAGTGCCGGACCTGCCTTTGCATGCCAGTACGCAGATGACGGTTACTAATTCCGAGGGTGTTAAGCTTGCTGCTGAAGCCGGTATGGAACGTGTTGTTCTGGCGCGCGAGTTGAGTCTGGAAGAAATAAATACGATCTGTCATGGCACAGATACAGAAATAGAAGTTTTTATTCATGGAGCTTTGTGCGTATGTTATTCAGGTCAATGTTTGATGAGCAGCCTGATCGGCGGTCGCAGCGGCAATCGCGGACGTTGTGCTCAGCCGTGCCGTCTGCCTTATAAGCTGGTCAATGAAGCAGGAGAAGATCTGCTGAGCGGCAAAGACGCAGGGCAATATCTTTTGAGTCCTAAGGACTTGAATACTTTGGATATTTTACCGCAGCTGATCGAAGCCGGTGTAACATCCTATAAAATCGAAGGACGTATGAAGCGTCCTGAATATGTAGCCGTAGTTGTCGATGCTTATCGCAGGGCTATCGACAGTTATCTTGGCGGTGATTACCAGGTTCCGGAAGAAGATTTTGCCAATATTGAACAGATCTTTAATCGTGATTTTACAAATGCTTATCTGCTGGAGCGGCCCGGCAGGGAAATGATGAGCGACCGCCGGCCAAACAATCGCGGTGTTTTGGTGGGGCGTGTTGTTAAGCTTGATAAAGCTGCTAACAAAGCGACACTGAAACTTGATAAAGAATTGCATTTGGATGATGGCTTAGAGTTTTGGGTCAGCGTGGGTGGTCGTGTTGGCACTACTGTGACGTCACTTTTGCAGAACGGACAGGAAGTAGCTGTGGCTGCCGCAGGTTCTCAGGTCACTATCGATGTGCCGCATGGCATTAAAATGAATGACCGTGTTTTCAGAACCTTTGATAACCGTCTGATGACATATGCCGCACAGTTCTTTGGTGAGAAGGCCAAACGCCGTATCCCTGTAAGTGCTTTAGTAACAGCAAGAGCAGGCAATCCAATGACGGTGCTGCTGACTGATGACGAGGGCAATACAGGCTATGGTGAAACGCAGTTTATTGTAGAAGCTGCCCGCAAGCATGCTTTAAATGAGGAAACTGTGCGTAAACAGGTAGATCGACTGGGCACGACTGAATATGAGCTGTCAGACTTGGTGCTGGAATGTGATGAAACCGTAATGGTGCCGATGAGCGAGATCAACGAGGCTCGCCGTTTAGCTGTCGAAGCTTTAGATACTGCACGTCTGGAGGCTTTTGCACCGATGCGTGTACAACGTCATAAAGTTCCGCGTGATCTGGTTCCTGCAGAAAAAATCAGCCGCAGTAAACATGCGCTTTTGACTGTGCATGCCGATACTGTTGCTAAAGCACAGGCTGCTTTGGCAGGAGGCGCTGATTATATTATTTTTGGCGGGGATATTTTCAGCAGCAGGCAGCTGCCGAGGCAGTCTTATGCCGAAGTTGCCGGTCTTGCTCAAAATTATGGTAAAAAATGGGCCATAGCGACACCGCGTATTGTTAAAGAAGGACAGCTGCCTTATTTTGCAGAGCTGTTTGCCTATTGGCAGCAGTTGAAGCCCGATGCTGTTTATATCAGCAACAACGGCTTGTGGCAGCTGGCGCAGCAATACAGCGGGCTGTCTTTGTGGGCCGATATGTCTTTGAATATTTATAACGATCAGAATTTGGAATTCTGGCGTGAACAGGGCGCCGTGGGAGCAACCCTGTCAGCCGAGTTGACAATGGCGCAGGTAGAACATTTAGCCGCAGTCAGCCCCGTTCCTGTGGAATGTATGGTGCAGGGTCGGATTGAAATGATGGTTTCGGAATACTGTGTAGGCGGCAGCTTTTTAGGTGATCTGCATCAGGGCGCCTGTAAATTTAACTGCCGGGAGCAGTTGTTTTTGAGTGACCGCAAGGATGCGAAGTTTCCTATAGTTACCGATCAGAACTGCCGAATGCATATTTTAAATGCGCATGACCTGTCGATGCTGACCAATATCAAGCATATGGAAAGTATCGGCGTTGGCCGGCTGCGTTTAGACGCGCGTAATTATACTAATGAAGAAACTGCATCATTGGTAACGCTGTATAAGGAAGTGCTGCGAGGTGACCGCGAAGTTGCGGAAAACCTGCCGCATACGACCAGGGGGCATTATTTCCGCGGCGTATTATAAGGAGTAATTATGGCAAGATTTGCTGTTAAGACATTAGAATTTGATAAAGTAAAAGCGCTGCTGGCCAGCAAAACTGCCACCTCGCTGGGGAAGGCGCAGGCTTTAGCGATACGCACAGAAAGTGAGTTCAGTATCGTTAAGCGCTTGCAGGAGGAAACCGCCGAGGCACTGCGCCTGCTGGATGAAGGGAAAAGATTCCCCTTTGGCGGCGCGCATAATATTGTGGCTGCTGTTAAGCATGCCCAATTAGGGGCTGTGCTGGAAGCTGAAACCTTGATGGAGATCGGCAGTACGGCTGCGGCGATCCGTCAGATCAAGACCTTTTTGCAGGAGGAGAGTGAGCTGGCACCGACTTTGGCAGCCTATGCCGAAGCTTTGCAGCCGCTGCCGCGTCTGGAAAAACAACTGGAGAATGCTATTTCTGAAAAAGGCGAGATCAAAGACAGTGCTTCGACAAAGCTTGGCGGCTTACGGACTGGCATTCAGATAGCGAAAAACCGTGTGCGTGAACAGCTGGAAAAAGTCCTGCACGATCCTAATAATCAAAAATATTTCCAGGACGCGCTGGTAACTATGCGCGGAGACAGATATGTCATTCCGATCAAACAGGAATATAAACTCAATTTTCCGGGCGTCGTTCACGACCAGTCCGGCAGTGGAGCAACCCTGTTTATTGAGCCGATGGCCGTTGTCAACCTGAATAATGATATCAAAAAATATATGGCCGAAGAAAAAGAGGAAATAGAACGGATTCTGAGGCAGCTGTCCGGCAGCGTCGGGGCAGACGGTGATCTGCTCACTGCCGGCGTCGAGATTCTTACAAATCTTGACGTTATCTGTGCCCGTGCTTATTTGGCGCAGGCGCAGAAAGCCGTAAGGCCAATGCTGCATTTAGGTGGCAAAGTCGAGATCGTGCAGGGACGTCATCCGCTGCTGGATCAAAGTCAAGTAGTGCCCCTGGATATAGAATTGGGCGGAGATTTTAATACGCTTTTGATCACCGGTCCAAATACCGGCGGTAAAACCGTAGCTCTAAAAGCGGTCGGGCTGTTTGCGTTAATGGCGCAGGCCGGCTTGTTTTTACCTGCCCGCAGTGCTAAAATGCCGGTTTTCAGAGCTATTTATGCCGATATTGGTGATGAGCAGAGCATTGAGCAGAGCCTGAGTACTTTTTCCGGACATATGACAAATCTGGTAGAGATTTTAAATGAAGTGCGCAGCGGTGATCTGGTACTGGTGGATGAAATCTGTGCCGGTACTGACCCTAACGAAGGTGCTGCCCTGGCTATGGCAATGTTAGAGCATTTGCATGAACAGGGCGTGCTGACAATGATCACGACACACTACAGCGAATTGAAAACATTTGCTTATGGACATACGGGAATGGAAAATGCCAGCGTGGAATTTGATCCTGTCAGTCTGCGGCCGACCTACAGATTGCTGATGGGTGTTCCGGGCAGCAGCAATGCTTTCAATATCAGCAGAAGGCTGGGACTGTCGGAAGAGATTGTTGAAAATGCCGGTAAACTGCTGGATCAGGAGCATGTGCATATGGAAGATGTATTGCACGAGCTGGAAGGCGAACGCCGCCAATATGAATCGCAGAACAAAGAAATACAAATGCTGCGTTTGGAAAGCGAGCGGATTAAGCAGGAGCTGCACAAGCAGAAACAGGAGCTTGACCGCCGCAAGAACGAAATGCTGCGTAAAGCCCGTGAACAGGCTGATGAGATTTACCGCAGCAGCCGTAGAGAATCGGAAGCTATTTTAAAAGAGCTGCGCTCAATGAAGGCTGACTTTGATGCGAAAAAACTGGAAGCTGCTGCAGAAGCCGCGCGCAAACAGTTAAATAAACAGTTCAGTGAAGATGCGCCATTGCCGGAAGGTACGCCGTTGTCAAAAGAAACTGCCAAAGTCGGGCAGACTGTCTTTTTACCTTCACTGCGTCAAAATGGTACGATTGTTGCTGTTAACGGCGGCGATGTGACAGTGCAGGTAGGTATATTAAAAACTAACGTGCCTGCTAAAAATTGCCTGCTGGTAAAAGGGAAGACCAAAGTGAGCGAAGATCTGCGGCCTAAAAAACGCAAGGGGTATGCCCATGATATGCTGGTCACACGTACTGCTTCTACCAGACAGGAACTGGATGTTCGTGGTATGACGATCGAAGAAGCGATACCGACCGTAGATAAAGGCATCGACGATGCACTGCTGGCAGGTTTGCCGGAGCTGCGTATCATTCACGGCAAGGGAACGGGTGCTTTACGTGCCGGACTGACTGCCTATTTATCCGCGCACCGTGCGGTCAAAAGACTGGAGCTGGCTTCGCTGCATGAAGGCGGTGCCGGTGCGACGGTAATTTATCTGTAAAAGGCAGTTTTGTGTAAAAATGTAATACAATCAAGAAAATTTTGTAGAAGATATTGACCGAAAGACTAAATAATGTGATAATAGTTAGTGAAAATATATGCTTTCTGTGCGCTTGGAATGGATTTTTCCGGGTAGCAAGTTAACAAACGGGGGGAAGTAAATGGCTACACTAGTGAAAAAGTTTGGCGGCAGCTCGGTTGCGACACCTGAGAAGATGCATGGTATCGTTGACCGGATTCTGCGCGAACGTCAACCGGACGACAGAATCGTCTTAGTTGTTTCCGCTATGGGCGACCATACTGATGATTTGCTGACTTTAGCTGCTAAAGTCAATCCCGAAATGCCGAAAAGAGAACTGGATATGCTGCTGGCGACAGGCGAGCAGGTCTCCATTGCCCTGATGGCCAGTGCTTTCTGTGCCAAAGGACAGCCCGCAGTATCCTTTACCGGTGCTCAGGCTGGTATCAAAACGAACGATAAGCATTCTAAAGCCAGTATTTTAGACGTACAGGCCTGTCAGGTCAAGCAGGCTCTGGACGAAGGCAAGATAGTTATCGTTGCCGGGTTCCAGGGCATTACTGACTTGGGACAGATCACAACTTTGGGCCGCGGCGGCAGCGATACTACTGCTGTTGCGATTGCGGCAGGTCTGAAAGCTGATATGTGCGATATCTATACTGACGTGGACGGTGTTTATACCGCTGATCCACGTATCGTACCGGGAGCGCAGAAGCTGGACGAAATCACTTTTGTGGAAATGCTGGAACTGGCCCGCCTGGGTGCAGGCGTTATGCAGCCGCGCGCCGTAGAGTATGGTGAGCACAATGGCGTTGCCATCCATGTACGTTCTACCTTTAACGACGTACCCGGAACTATTATTAGGGAGGAATACACAGTGCAAGAGAAAAACTTTGTTATTCGCGGTGTAGCGCACGATACTAATGTCGCAAAAATCGCCGTTCGCGGTGTCAGCGACGAACCGGGCATTGCCTATAAAATCTTCTCGGCTCTGGCTGAAGCCAATATCGATGTCGATATGATCGTTCAAAGCGCAAGCGCTACCGACCATAAAAATGACATCCTGTTTACCGTTACCCAAACCGATATGGTAGAAGCGATGAGCGTTATTGAAAGCCTGAAGGAAACGATGCATTTTGATAAAGCTGACATTGAAGTCAATGTTGCCAAGGTATCTATCGTTGGCGCAGGTATGCTGGGCAGCCCCGGTATTGCCGCAGGTATGTTCGGTGCGCTTGCCAAAGCCAACGTCAATATCGACGTTATCAGTACTTCCGAGATCAGCGTTTCCTGCCTGGTGCCGGAAAAGGACGTTAAAACCGCTGTGAACGCTATCCACGAACATTTCTTTCCGGAAGGCGCAAAATAAAAAGCAAGCAAAGTTACTTATATAAATTAAGGAGGCCTTTTACCAATGATCACTAGTATTGCAGCTAATCATGCTAAAGGAAAATCTGCCCAGGATAAAATTTTCGGCGCTAATGCCGCTGCCGTTGCCGCAGCAGCTAAATACGGTGCTGACAAAGTAACCAATGCCACTATCGGCGCTATTTTAGACGAAGATGAAAAACTTGTTTGTCTGCCGACTATCGAAAAGGTTTACCGTGGTCTTGCGACAAACGAGCTGATCGCCTACGCTCCTATTTCCGGACTGCCTGATTATCTTGAAAAAGTTGTTACTGCTGCTTTCGGCACTTCTAGGCCTGAAGGCTATATCGCCGCTGTTGCTACTGCCGGTGGTACAGGCGTTATCCATCATACTATCTGGAACTATATGGATGCAGGTGAAACCGCGCTGACATCCGACTGGTACTGGGGACCGTATAAGGTTTTGTGTCAGGATATGGGACGTAAGCTGGATACCTATAAAATGCTGGATGAAAATAATAAATACAATCTGCCGGCGTTAAAAGCCAAAGTCAACGAGATTTTGGGCAAACAGAAAAGCCTGTTGCTCATGATCAACACTCCGGCTCATAACCCTACTGGCTACAGCCTCAGTGAAGAAGACTTGCAGGGCGTTATCGACATCATCAAAGAAGCGACTGCAGGTACTGATAAAACTGTAACGCTGCTTTTAGACGTAGCATATATTGATTATGCCGGCGAAAAAGAAGAAGTTCGTAAGATCTTCAAAAAGCTTTCCAATCTGCCTGCTAACATTCTCAGTATTGTGGCATACAGTATGTCTAAAGGCTTTACACTTTATGGTCAGCGCACCGGCGCCATGATCGGCGTTTCTTCTTCTAAGGAAATCATTGAAGAATTTGCCGCCATCAACCAATATACCAGCCGTGCGACCTGGTCCAACATCAACCGTCCGGCAATGAAAACTCTGGCTAATATTTACAGTGATTCGGAGCTGCTTGCCGCTACCGAAAAAGAGCGTGACGATTATTATCAAATGATCAAAGCACGTGCCGACCTGTTCACAAAAGAAGCCGAAGAATGCGGCTTGCCGATGCTACCTTATGTAGCAGGCTTCTTCCTGTCCATTCCGGCAAAAAATCCCGATGCTATCTGTGATAAACTGCACGAAGACAATATTTTTGCTGTTCCTTTGGCTGCAGGTGTACGTATTGCCGTTTGCGCAGTACCGCTTAAAAAGATCGCCGGTATGGCTGCAAAAGTACAGGCTGCAATGCAGGCTGTAGAAAAATAAGCATTGATAACAATCAAAGACCGGAGCTAAAAAAGTTCCGGTCTTTTTTCCCATAAGGAGTATTTATGAAAATTAAATTGACATTACCCAAAAATATTATCAGAGAGTATCCTGCAGGAACGACGCTGTTGGAAGTCAGCAGAGACTTTGCTGCTAACTATCAAAGCCCGATCGTGGAAGGTATTTTCAATGGCATTGGCACTGATCTGCAAAAGCCTGTTTTTGAAAATGGTACAGTTGATTTTATAACGCTGGATACGGAGGAGGGGATGCGCGTTTATGTGCGCAGCCTACTGTTCCTTTTTCTGGTAGCTATCAAAGAGCTGCGGCCGGAAGTAAAAATTGAGGCCCGTAATTCCCTGGGCAGCGCTTTATTTTGCGAAATCACTAACGATATCGTACTCAGCAACTACGATTTAAAGGCCTTGGAAGACTATATGAAAGAGCTGGCAGCCAAGTCTGAACCGATCATTTATAAACATATAAATAAAAAAGAAGCTGAAAAAATTTTATGCGAGCGGAACGAAGCTGACCGCTTGGAGCTGCTGCACGCTATTGATGATGATTTACTGCTGACCTGTTATACCTTGAAGGGCCATATGGAATATTTTTTCGGTCCGATGCTGCCGGATTGCGGTTATTTGAAGCTGTTTGAACTGATAAACTACGAAAACGGCATCGTTATCAATTATCCGGAAACGGGTCAGAACGAACTGGATGTTTTTGTTGACAGTCCTAAACTCAATAAAATGTTCCACGAGATGGAAGAATGGTCAACTATGCTGCAATGCAATACTGTTGCCAAGCTGAACCGCATTATAAAAGAGGACCATGCCGGAGTGATCATTCAGGTGGCTGAGGCACTGCATGAAAAAAAGATTGCCGCCATAGCTGATGAAATCACTGATAAAGGCAAAGACGTACATCTCGTGTTGATTGCCGGTCCTTCTTCCTCGGGGAAAACGACCTTTGCACAAAGATTGAGCATCCAGCTGGTAGTCAATGGTCTCAGACCTGTGCCGATATCAATGGACGATTATTATAAAGAACGTTTGAATACACCGCGCAAAGCGGATGGATCTTATGATTTTGAAAGCGTCGAAGCTATCGATCTGGAATTATTCAACGACCATTTGAAGCGTCTGCTGGCAGGTGAAACAGTTAAAATACCCAAATACAATTTCCGTACCGGACTGCGCGAATACCGTGGCCGTGAGCTGACTTTGAGCGATAACTCTGTGCTGATCGTCGAAGGTATCCACGGCTTGAACGAACGTATTTCTGCCGTTGTTCCGGCCCGTAATAAACTGAAAGTCTATATCAGTGCCCTGACGCCGATGTCGCTGGATGATTACAACCGTATCCAGACTACCGATATGCGTCTGCTGCGCCGGCTGGTGCGTGATTCGCAGTTCCGTTCGCATGACGCGCTGATGACTTTGAAGCTGTGGGACGATGTACGCCGTGGGGAAGAAAAATATATTTTCCCATTCCAGGAAGAAGCAGATATTATTTTTAATACCACGCTGGTGTATGAGTTTGCAGTATTGAAAAAGTATGCCGAGCCTTTGCTGCAAGGTGTACCGGAAACAGAAGCAGTTTATACTAACGCGCAAAGACTGCTTGGACTGCTTAGCCATGTGATACCGCTGGATAAAGAGCTGATTCCCAAAAACTCTATTTTACGTGAATTTGTGGGCGGCAGCGCCTTTAAAGAAGCCCTGTAATTGAATAAAAGTATTACCAACGGCAGCTTTTTTAAAAAGCTGCCGTTTTTATATGTATCCATAGAGATTTGGTAAAATCCTGTTTTTACTTATCCTTGATATTTTGTAATTTATTAATCCGACAAATGGAGTATTTTTGTTGATTTTTGTTGCCGAAACCATTGATAATACTAGTTAAAGAGGTATATAATTATAAAAAAGCTGTCTTTTATTGAATTAAGTAACAGAAATAAATATGCCTGTAGCTTCTTTGCAAATGATTGCTTATACAGGCGATAAAGCGCATAAACAGGGAGCTTAAAGCAGGTTTGTAACCATTGGGGACTTTGACTTTAAGTTTTGTGGCTAGAGGAAGAAACGCTGCTTCCTGACAGGGGGATTTTATATGCAGAAGATGATTTATCATTTAGGGGTCGATATTGGTTCGACTACGATCAAATTTGTAGTCTTAGATGAAAAGGAGCGAATAATTTTTAAAGATTATTTTCGCCATTTGTCAGATCCCAGCACTGCATTTTTACAAGAAATTCAGAAAATTCTCGCTATTATTGACGGCAGGGAATTTTCGTTGATATTGACCGGTTCGGCTGGTTTTGGATTTGCCGAACGTATGGGAGTGCCGCATGTACAAGAGGTTATTGCTTGTCGCGCGGCGCTTCGTTCTTTGCTGCCCGAAGCGGAAACAGCAGTTGAATTAGGTGGTGAGGATGCCAAGATAACCTGGCTAGGCAGTTCGCCGGAACAGCGCATGAATGGTGTCTGTGCCGGTGGCACAGGCGCGTTTATCGACCATATGGCATCGCTTTTGGGTACTGACGCTGCCGGACTTGGCAGTATGGCAGAAAGCTGTAAGCGTATTTATCCGATTGCCTCGCGCTGTGGTGTTTTTGCTAAGACTGATGTGCAGGCTCTGATCAACGACGGTGCTTCTAAAGAAGATATTGCCGGCTCGGTTTTGCAGGCGGTAGTTCATCAGACGATCGGCAATTTGTCGCAGGGACGTCCAATCAGCGGCAAAGTTGCTTTCCTGGGTGGCCCGCTGCACTTTTTACCGCAGCTGCGCAAGCAGTTTATTGCTACTTTAAGATTGCAGGCTGACGCAGCTTTGATAACTGAAGATGCGGATTGCTTCGTCGCTATCGGTGCTGCGCTGGCAGGTAAGGACGGCGAGATTTTTAACGAAGAAAAGCTGCTGCAGGCCCTGGCAAAAGTGAACGATGCGCCGCTGGACGCAGTGGCAAAACTGCCGTCGCTGTTTGCAGATGAAGCTGATTATGAAAAATTCTGCTGCAGACATGCCCAGCATCAGGTAGAGCGTGAAGCTTTGGCCGCATATAACGGTAAATGTTATCTGGGTATCGATTCCGGTTCGACAACTTTAAAAATGGCATTGCTTTCAGAGGATAATAAACTGCTGTGGTCTTATTACAGCGGTAATAACGGCAATCCGGTACAGATCGCCGCTGCTGCCTTAAAGGATCTGTACGGAAAAATGCCTGCCGGGGCTGTGATCGGTGGAGCGGCTGTTACCGGCTACGGTGAAGAAATGATGCAGGTCGCTTTTGGCGCTGACTTCGGCGAAGTTGAGACCGTAGCACATTTACGGGCGGCACAGTTTTTTGCGCCGCAGGTTTCCTTTTTGATCGATATCGGAGGACAGGATATCAAATGCTTTTTTGTGAAAAATGGTATTCCTGACCGCCTGATGCTGAATGAAGCGTGCAGTGCCGGCTGCGGTTCTTTTATCGAAAACTTTGCGCAGGGGCTGGGGCTTGACGCGGGTGAATTTGCCAAGCTGGCTTTAACAGCGCAAGAACCCGTTGATTTGGGTGTACGCTGTACTGTTTTTATGAATTCTAAAGTAAAACAAGCGCAGAAGGACGGTGCGGCCATTGGCGATATTGCAGCCGGGCTGGCTATTTCCGTTGTTAAAAATGCGCTTTACAAAGTTATTCGTCTGCGTGACGCAGGCGAGCTTGGTGATACCATCGTCGTGCAGGGCGGCACCTTCCACAGCGATGCTGTTTTGCGCGCTATGGAACAGCTGACAGGCAAAGAAGTCATCAGACCGGATATTGCAGGGCTGATGGGTGCTTTTGGCGCTGCGCTGCTGGCGCACGACCGCTGTCTGGAAAAATCGACATTGGTAGATGCTACAACACTGTCTGCTTTTGACTACCGCAGTAAAAGCTATCACTGTGGCGGCTGCGGTAATAATTGTTTGGTAACTGCTCACTACTTCCCGGCAGGAGTATTTCATACGGGAAACCGTTGCCCGCGTGGTGCGGGGCTGCCAATGACAAATGCCAGCGCGCCTAATATGTATGCATATAAATATCATCGGGTTTTTGATTACGAACCGCTGCCGTTAGAAGCCGCTCAGCGCGGTGTCATCGGTATACCGCGGATTTTGAATATGTACGAGGATTACCCCTTCTGGTTCACGCTCTTTACCAGGCTGGGCTATCGGGTCGAGCTGTCGGGACCGTCGTCAAAGGAATTGTACGAATCGGCCATGGCCTCCATACCTTCCGACTCACTCTGTTATCCGGCCAAGCTGGTGCATGGACATATCCATGATTTACTGGCAAAAGGGATCAAAAAGATTTTCTACCCCTGTGTTCCTTACAATGAAAAAGAATGTCAGAAGGCTAATAACTGCTATAACTGCCCGGTTGTAGCAACCTATGCCGAAAGTGTCTACGCTAATATGGAAGAGCTGCGGGCGGCCGATGTTGAGTTTATGCATCCATTCCTGCCGCTGTACCATGATAAACGCCTGGCAGAACGTCTGGCAGAAGTTTTCCGTCAGGAAGGCCTGAAGCATAAGGAACTTGAAGCTGCTATACAGGCAGCACGCAGCGAACAGCTTAGCTATAAGCAGGAAATCAGAGATATGGGGCATAAGCTGCTGCAAAAAGTGCTGGACGAGCATGGACATGCTGTAGTTTTGGCAGGGCGTCCTTATCATGCTGATCCTGAAATCAACCACGGTTTGCCGGAGATGATCGCCTCCTTTGATTTAACAGTCATTTCAGAAGACTCGGTTGCCGATCTGCCGGAAAGCCTTAAAGGGCAGTTGCCGGTAGTTGTTGACCAGTGGTCGTGGCATTCCCGGCTTTATCGGGCAGCAGAATTTGTGGCTGCGCATAAGAAATTAGAGTTGATTCAGCTCAGTTCCTTCGGCTGCGGGCTTGATGCCATCACCTCAGACGTAGTAAAAGAGATTTTAGAGCGCCATCACAGGCTGTATACCTTACTGAAGGTCGACGAGATCAACCATATCAGTTCCGCACGTATCCGTATCCGTTCTTTGCTGGCGGCCATGCGCGAACGTATTGATAAACATCAGGAAACAGACATACCTGCTTATATACCGCCGTCGTTTTCAAAAACAATGCGGAATACACACGTTATCCTGGCGCCGCAGCTTTCACCAGTGCACTTCCAGTTTATGGAAACTGCTCTGCGCCGTGCGGGGTACAAGCTGGAGATCGCGCCGCTGCCGGATCGGGAAGCAGTAGCCTTAGGTCTGAAATATGTCAATAATGATATTTGTTATCCTGCTATCCTGGTTATTGGTCAGATGCTGCGGGCGTTGACGTCGGGCAAATATGACCTGAATAAAACCAGTATCGCTCTTTTTCAATCAGGCGGCGCCTGCCGCGCGACCAACTATATCGCTCTGATGCGCCGCGCTTTGCGTGATGCCGGACTTGGCAACATACCTGTGTTTTCACTGTATGGTGAAAAAAGCGATGGCTTTTCGCTGTCGTGGCATTTGCTGAAGGATATGGTCAAAGGATTGCTGTATGGCGACTTACTGATGCAGCTGCTGCACCGCGTACGTCCTTATGAGCAGGAAAAGGGCGCTGCCGATGCTTTGTATAAACTGATGTCACAGCTTTGTAAGGACAGCCTGGCAGGTTTGACTGGGTTGTCGTTTGAACAGACGATCAAACGGGTGACTGCTGCTTTTGATGTGCTGCCGCTGCGTGATAATGTGCGCAAGCCCAAAGTAGGCATCGTCGGCGAAATACTGGTCAAATATCATCCGGTTGCCAACAATAACATCGTCAGCTATCTTGAAGCTGAAGGCGCCGAAGTCATACTGCCGAATATGATGGACTTCTTCCTGTATGCGGCTTATGACGAACAGGTCAAACGCCGTTTGCTGGACGGAACGCTGGGCAATGTGATCAAGTCCAAATTATTTATGAAGTTTTTGGATTATTACCGCAAGCCGCTGAATATAGCGCTGCAAAAGAGTAAACGCTTCAGTGCCTATGAACCTTTATCGGCCTTGATCGCTTTGGCAGAAAAACATCTTTCTACCGGCAATATGGCCGGCGAAGGCTGGCTGCTGACTGCCGAGATGGCCAAGCTGCTGCGCAGCGGCATCGATAATATCGTCTGCCTGCAGCCGTTTGCCTGCCTGCCGAATCATGTTACCGGCAAGGGCATGATCCGCGAGCTTCTGCGCACTGATCCTCAGGCGAATATCATTGCGCTTGATTGTGACGCTGATGCCAGCCAGGTCAATCAAATGAACAGGATCAAGCTGATGCTGGAAATAGCTAAAGAAAAGCTGCAGCAGGCAGAAGAAAAAGCCATAAACGCATAAAAAAGCCGTATGTCTTATGACATACGGCTTTTGTGTAATCTCCAGGTCAACGGTGTTTTTTGAAATAGGCTAAAGCAACATCAGGGAACAGGGCATAAGATAAAACATCGTCGATGTCGGCGTTGGGATAGCCGGCAGCAGCCAGTTTGGCCTTCAGGCTTTCCATTTGCGGCGCAATATCGTCAGCAGGGCGATGATCGATTTGCGGTTCGTCACCGATAGCCAATTTTTTGACTTCAGGATCGATCGGCGCAGGTGTGCGGCCATATTTTCCGCGCACAAGGTCTTTGACTTCATTCGGGATCATTTTGTAACGGCCTAAAGTAACATTCAAAGCAGCCATAGAGCCTACGATCTGGCTGGTAGGTGTTACCAGCGGCGGATAGCCAAGCTCGGCGCGTACACGAGGCATTTCTTCCAGTAATTCTGGATATTTATCGGCAGAACCCATTTCCTTCATCTGATTCAGCAGATTCGACAGCATACCTCCGGGGATCTGGAAGGTGAGTACCTTAGGATCGATGGGAATATTGTCGTTCAGGCCAAAATCTTTAACAAGCTGTGTTTTGACGCCGCGGAAATAATCGGCAGCCTTGTGCAACTTGGTCAGTTCGATGCCGGTATCCCGGGGCTGGCCCTGCAGGGTAGCGACTATAGCCTCGGTAGAAGGCTGGCCGGTGCTCTGCGCGAATGGAGATAAAGCGGTATCGATCATATCGACGCCGGCTTCGATAGCTTTTAAATAAGTCATATCGCCCATACCGCTGGTAAAGTGGGTATGGATATCGATCGGCACGGTAAGCTGTGATTTGAGCGTACGTACCAGTTTTTCGGCATTATACGGCGACAGCAGTCCCGCCATATCCTTGATGCAGATCGAATCGGCGCCCATTTGCACAAGCTCCTGGGCAACCTTTAAAAAGTCTTCATCCTTATGGTAGGGGCTGATAGTATAAACAAAAGCACCCTGTACGTGTGCGCCTGCTTCTTTAGCGGCACGCATCGAGCATTCCATATTGCGGGTGTCGTTTAAAGCGTCAAAAATACGGATAATGGAAACGCCGTTATCGACAGAACGTTTAACGAATTCTTTTACAACATCATCGGCATAATGGCTGTAGCCCAGAATATTCTGACCACGCAGCAGCATCTGGATCGGTGTTTTGGGTAAATGTTTTTTTAAAGTACGCAGGCGTTCCCACGGATCTTCATCCAAAAAGCGCAGGCAGGCGTCAAAAGTAGCGCCGCCCCAGGCCTCCAGGGCATAATAGCCCATATCGTCAAGTTCCTCCAGAACAGGAACCATATCGGTAATACGCATTCTGGTAGCCGCCAGAGACTGATGGCCATCGCGCAGAACAGTTTCTACGATTTTAACAGGTGTGGTATTCATAACAAACCTCCTTGTAATAACTAATATCCTTACTGTTATTTTAGCACAGTGCAGTCGAAATTAAAAGATACAAAATACTGCATACACAGTAAGAATTATTAATTAGAAGCCTTTTTAAATGTTTATAATAACAAACATCATAAAATATAATTTGACCTTATAAAAGAACCGAAAAAATTTTTTTCGGCAGATATTTGTATTTGGATTTTATGCACGCAAGAACAGTAAATTGCTTCTGAAAGTAGCATTTGTAAAAGCTTTTGATAAAGACTGTTTCTGGTGTGTTGAATCGAACGGACATATAATATATAATATATTATTATTGCGATGAATATATATTTGAAAGTTTAAGGATAGAATTATGATGAAAAGGGAATATTTAAACGAAAATGTATATGAAGCTCTGCAGCGTCGGTTAAAGTTCCTGTTTGAGGAATTTGATAATATCTTTGTATCATTTTCCGGCGGTAAAGACAGTGGTCTGCTGCTCAATCTCGTGCTTGATTTTCAAAAGGCACATTATCCGGAAAAACGCATCGGCGTTTTTCATCAGGATTTTGAAGCGCAGTATAGCGCTACTACAGAATATGTTGAGAGGACCTTTGCACGTATCGAAAAAGATGTGGAGCCTTATTGGGTTTGCCTGCCGATGGCGACAAGAACGGCGCTCAGCAGCTACGAAATGTACTGGTATCCCTGGGACAACACCAAAGAAGATGCCTGGGTCAGGCCGATGCCTCAGCACGAATATGTGATCAACATCAAAAATAACCCGATGACGACCTATCGTTACCGTATGCATCAGGAAGACCTGGCCAAACAGTTTGGCAGGTGGTACCGTATTGCGCACGGCAATAAAAAAACAGTATGTCTGCTGGGCATTCGCGCTGATGAATCACTGCAGCGTTACAGCGGTTTTTTGAACCGTAAATACGGTTATAAAGAAACCTGCTGGATCAGCAATCAGTTCAAAAATGTCTGGGTGGCTTCTCCCATATACGACTGGAGTACCAGCGATGTCTGGCATGCCAATTATACGTTTCAGTATGATTATAATAGTTTGTACGACCTTTATTATATGGCGGGTCTTAAGCCAGACCAAATGCGTGTCGCTTCGCCATTCAACGATTATGCCAAAGACAGCCTCAATCTGTATCGGGTCATCGATCCGCAGATCTGGGTCAAGCTTATCGGCCGTGTACGGGGAGCTAATTTCGGTGCTATTTATGGCAGAACGAAAGCCATGGGTTATAAAAATATCACACTGCCGGAAGGGCATACCTGGGAATCATATACCCGCTTTTTACTGGCAACACTGCCGGCAAGGCTCAGGCAGAACTATATCAAAAAATTCAGAACCTCGATTGAATTCTGGCATACGGTGGGCGGCGGACTGGAAGAAGAAACTATCCGCGAGCTGGAGGAACACGGCTATAATATCCGTCGCAACGGTGTTTCCAATTACACTGTCATGAAAAATTCCCGTATTGTTTTTATCGGCAAAATACCTGACCATACCGACGACATCAAATCTACCAAAGATATACCCAGCTGGAAGCGAATGTGCTTCTGTATTCTGAAAAACGATCACCTGTGCCGCTTTATGGGCTTTGGGCTGACACGTCAGCAGCAGAAGCTGGTAGATGTTCTGAAGAAAAAATACAGTAAGGTTTGTGATGAGAAATGAAATTCAGCAGTCCTGTTTACAACATAATTTCTGTACCGATCGAAAGGATCGAGCCTAATACCTATAACCCCAACTCTGTGGCGCCGCCTGAGCTGAAGCTGTTGTATGACAGCATCAAGGAAGACGGTTACACCATGCCCATCGTCTGCTATTATGATAACGAAAAAGATCTGTATATAATCGTCGACGGGTTTCACCGTTATCGTATTATGCTGGACTATCAGGATATTTACGAACGGGAAGGCGGTAAACTGCCGGTATCGGTCATCGATAAGCCCATCGACTGCCGGATGGCAAGTACGATCAGGCATAACCGGGCCAGAGGGTCGCACGATGTCGACCTGATGAGCAACATCATCAGCGAGCTGCACGAGCTGGGGCGTTCGGATGCCTGGATCTCCAGGCATTTGGGCATGGATAAAGATGAAATACTGCGCTTAAAACAAATTACCGGACTGACCGCACTCTTTAAAGAAGCAGAGTTCGGCAGAGCCTGGAAAGCGATTGAAAATGACTTGCAGGACGAGTGGGAAGACGTTGAGAAATAATAACAGTTTGATGTTTCAATATTTAACGAAAAACAGACATTCAGAATGAATGTCTGTTTTTTATTAAAGGGCAAGAAAAGGTTTGTTTATGAGTTGGATTTAAGCATTTAGTTTGAAAAATTTAAGTATAAATCTAAGTGAACATTGCATATATAGTTTTATTTTTGTAGCGCCTGCTTTTAAAGCAGGCGTTTTTGTTTTTTATTAAAGTGATAAATTGTTACAGGCTTGCACAGGCAGCCGCTGCAAGTGAAATTCAGGTAATAGTTTTAGGTGGTTTTTAAAAAGTATGGGCAATAATGACATTATGCCTTGCGCAGACGCCAACAGTTGTAAAGCCGCTGGTGTAATGCGCCGGGCAAGACTCGCAGACCTTTTACACAAACAAACAGTAAGTGTCTTGCGGGGGGGTACAAACGTGCTATAATGAATGCGATTATTACAATAGATAAAAATTTTGATGTTAAACGAAATAAAAATTATTTTAATTTCGATTTTTAAAACTAAAATACTAATATTCCCGAAAACTGAGGTGAAGTATGTACGATGAAAGCTGTCTGCTGTCTATCGGCAGCAATATCCGCCTGCTGCGCAGTACCTGCCGGTTGAAACAGCAGCAGTTTGCCGAACGTATCGGCATCAGTCAGACCCATCTGAGCAATATCGAGCATAACAATGTGCAGGTCAGTTTAAAGCTGCTGGTGCGCAGCGCCAATGTTTTGGGCTGCAGCCTGGAAACACTGCTGGACAGAAAAGCGGCCGCCGAGTGGGCACCGGCATATGCTGCAGAGGCTGATGAGCAGGCAGCGGGTGCAAAAAGTAAGAGCGTATTTGAGAATACTGTCGTCGCAGAAACTGATGAACAGGAGCAGTACTCGCTGGAGGAAGTGCGCCTTTTGCTGAAGCTGCTGCAGGTGGGTAAGGGGCGCCGAAGATAGCAGCTGTGCTTTTTTACAGTTTGGATAAAGAAGCTTAATACCAGCTCCGCAGTAATAACCGCGAGGATATAAAGAAGTTTTTCCAAGGGGGGCGGCAGAACAAAACGCAGCAAAGACTGAATCAGTAAAGAAAGGAGGAGCAAAGTGGCAGAACAAATCCATATCGGTTTTGGCATTGATAAAAATTTTGGGGCTTTCGCCGGTATCACCATAACCTCACTGGTACATAACAATATCGCTAACGAACTTATCATCCATATTATTTATGATGAACTGCTGCCGGAGGATATGCAGAGATTAAAAAAGACAGAGCGGTTATACCGTAACCTGACACTGAATTTTTATCAGATCAAAAGCACCGAGGGCATGATTTTTGTTGTACCGCAGGGACATATCACGCAGGCGATGTATTATCGCTACCTGTTTGCCGATATGCTGCCGCAGGAGATCAAAAAAATCATCTATATGGATGCGGACATCATCTGTAAAGGAGATATCCTGCCGTTGTGGCAGACTGATCTGGATGGTAAGGTCTTAGGCGCTGTGCGCGACTATGGGGAAGCTAAAAGCTGCGACCGCATCGGTCTTAAAAGCGGTCGTTACTTCAATTCCGGCGTGCTTGTAATGGACCTTGTAAAATGGCGGCAGCAAAAACTAACCCAAAAGTTGTTTCAGTGGCTGGATAAGGTTGGTAATACCAAAATACTGTGGGGAGACCAGGACGCCCTCAACGGTGTTATCGACGGAGAGTTTGCAGAGTTGCCTAAAAAGTATAACTGTATCATTATCAATAATACCTTGTTGAAAGCTGCTCCGGAAGATGTGCTTGTACATTACATCGATTATATCAAGCCCTGGCATATCTATTGTCTGGACAGCGCCGAAAAAAAGCTGTACTGGAGATATGTACGCAAATCATTATGGGATGATTTGGTGCCGATGGACGGACATACGGTAGATACAACGGTCATGACGGCCAGAGTGCTGTACAAAGAAGGTCAGTACGAAAAGTCGGCTTCGTACTACGAAGCCTTATTAAAGTATTTTTTACAGGATAAATATACCTGATAAAAATATTAAGCTGATGCAACCAGAATAGGAAAGAAGGATGAAATTTATGTCAAAGAAGGAAAATCTGCAAAAAGCAATAGCGCTGAGCCTGCTGCTGACCAGTGTGTATGGGACGCCGGCTTTTGCGGCCGGTAAAGGCGCCGACGGCGCTGATAAAAATGAGCCGGTGGCAGTAACAGACAGCACATATACAGCTACTTATACCGGTAATGATGGCAGTGATGGTGCGACGAACAGCGGTGAAAGCGGCGGCAATGGCGGCGGAACGTTTGTAGAGCTTACTGGTTCTGAAAATGTGGGTAATGGCATTGCCTATAGTGCTGCTGGCGGTACTGGCGGTGTAGGACAATATGCAGGAGATTGGACAAGGCGGACTTATGGTGGCGACGGTGGTGATGGTGGTGAAGCTGTAGTCAATTTAACAGTCAGCGGGGCTGGTGTTACTCATCAAAATGTGACTTTAACTGCCACAGGAGGTAATGGTGTTGTAGGCGGAAGGGGCGATGTAGGCGGAAGCAGTAGTAGTGTAAGCTCAGATGAGCAAGGGAGTAATGGCGGGGACGGGGGGGAGGGGTGATCACAAGCTGCTGCCAGTATAACTGTTACAGGCGGGGAATATACAGCCAGTGATGTTATACTGTCGGCAACAGGCGGTACAGGAAGTGACAGTGGTACTAGTAGTTCTTCGAGGACCTCCTATTTTTTAGTTGATGCCTCGGGAAAGTCTGCAAAAATCAGTGGCGGCGGAGCCGGTGGCAGTGCTGCAGCGGTTGGCTTTGTTTTAGGCAGCAGTGATGTGGCCAAGGTTACAGCAGCCGAGCTTGTGATAACGGCAACAGGCGGCAATGGCGGTAAGAGCCAGTCCAACTATGTAACGGGAGCAACAGGGGGAATAGGCGGCGCTGCCGAAGCTTATGGCATCAAAACAGCAGCTATCTTGGCGCAGGAGGCGGCGTTTACAGTAGCCAATATTAAAGTTACTGCGGCAGGCGGCAGTGGTGGTGATACAGATACAGGAATTGTAGAAGCAGCCGCTTATGGCGTGGCTGGTGGCAAGGCTGAAGCTTATGGTATTTTTAATAGTGGCAGCGCGATCGCTGTAACTGTAACGAACGATATCGTGTTGTCTGCAACAGGCGGCGCCTGCGGCGGCAGTGTGGGCGTTGGAGATGGCAAAGAGGGAAAAGGTTCACATGTCGACGGTATCGCCGGAGTTGGTGAAACCATGGCGCAGGGCAGGCAGGGCGTTACCGGCAGTACTGGTTTGGCAGCAGGTTCTTATAATGAGCATGGAATCAGCAGCGTAGCTGCCAATGATATAGCTGTGTCTGCAACAGGCGGTGCTGGTGGTGCAGGTATCAACGGCGGTGCTGGCGGTATAGGCGGTGCAGGTTACTATACCAACGGTGCTGATGGCGGTGATGGTGGCAACGGTGGTGATGGAGGTAACGGCGGAGTTGGTGGCACTGGTATTGCCATTGGCATCAAAAATATAGAGGGCAGAAGTATTGTCACTGCTGCCACAATAGCAGCGGTAGCTAACGGTGGCAATGGAGGTAACGGCGGTAACGGCGGTGACGGTGGACGTGGCGCTACAGGCGGCAGTATGTATAATGGTGATAGTGGCAATGGAGGTAACGGCGGCAATGGAGGTAACGGCGGCAATGGAGGTAACGGCGGCAATGCTTATGCCTATGGTGTCCACAGCAGCGGCGGCAATGTGTTACTGACTGTTAGTAGCATAACCGCTAAGGTTAGCGGGGCAAGTGGCGGCGCAGTTGGCAATCAGGGGAATGGTGGCGTTGCTGGTTCGGCAGGCAGCCACAACGGTGGTACGGGTACGACAGGCAGTCCGGGTGCAGCAGGTAATGCAGGCCAAGCCGGCACCAGTGTCGGCGGTGACAGCGCAGAAGCTAAAGCCTACGGTATTTACGCCGAGCAAAATGCCGTTATCGATGTCCATGCCCAAACCCCTAGCGGTACAGTCAAGATCGGCGCTAAGGCAGAGAATACCCTCACCAGCGAGGCCTATGCAATTTATGCCGATAACGCCAGGGTTTTGTTCCACGATAATGCGGAACTGAATACCAGTGACGGTTCTAATATGGATAATACTGTTCTGACCTATTTAAACAATGCCACCCTGGGTTTTGGCGGCACAGCTGCCAACAGAACTATCACCGGCGGCACTTTGCAGCTGGCAGGCAGCAATGAATTCCGTGTTACGACAGACCTGAATAGTAATATGACTGATAAATTTACTTTTGCCAAGCTGGCGGACGGCAGCAGCACAGATAAACAATATATTACCGTTGGTTACGATAAAGCCTTTAACGGCAGCGACCTGACCAGTATCAGCGGCGATGCTGTAGTTTTAACAGTTACGGACTTAAATGGACAGACACTTGATAATTTTACAGGTAAAACAAGTACTCTTGATTCGCCGCTGACACGTTTCACGGCAACGCCGACAGTAGCGGTGAGTGGTAATGATGTCAAAATAACGCAGATAGATTTTGCTGAAAATTCTGACGGTACTGCGTCCGAAACAGCAATGGCTGCCAGCGACGCGCAGTTGGCACTGGGCAGCATGTGGCGCATCGAAGGCAATAACCTGATGAAACGTATGGGTGATTTGCGTAACGACAAAGAAGCAGCGAAAGGCGGAGTGTGGGCACGTTATTACCGGGGCGAAATGAGCGCCGACAGCGCTTACGACCGTTCCTTTGACCAGGATTACACAGCCTTCCAGGGCGGTATCGACAAAGTACAGGACTATAAAGGCGGCAAGCTGTACACAGGTATCGCCGTCAACCGTATCGACAGTAATGCCGGCTATAACAGCGGCAGCGGCGATATGAGCAGCACCGGCGTAGGCGTGTACGCCAGCTGGCTGGGCAGCAAGGGGCATTATCTGGACGTTATCGCCCGCGGCAGTAAACTGGCCAACGATTTCAAACTGGTAGATTTGAGCGGCAATTCAGCCAAAGCCGATTATGACACCTGGGCCTATGGTATCAGCGCCGAATACGGTTACAGGCAGGACCTGAAAGCAGGCTGGTTCGTAGAGCCGCAGGCAGAGCTGAGCCTGGGACATATTGGCAGTGTCGATTACACCACCAGTAACGATGTTACGATCAGGCAGGATAGCGTCAACAACGCGGTTGTACGCCTGGGATTCCTGGGCGGCAAAGAGTTTACGATCGGCGGACGTCCGAGCAATGCCTATCTGAAAGCCTCTGTCCTGCATGACTTCGGCGGCAACGGCGGAGCAGTCGGCTATTATGAAAACAGCAGTCTGGCATTGCAGACAGGCGACCTGACAGGCACCTGGTACGAGATCGGCCTGGGAGCTAACCTGGGCATTGCCAAAAACAGCAATCTGTACTTTGACGCCTTAAAAACCTTTAACGGCAATCTGCGGACAGAGTGGCAGTTCAATGCCGGGTTAAGATTCAGTTTCTAGCCACTGAGGTACTGTTATGTGCAAGTAATAAATTCAGCAATATAAAAAATCAGCGATATGAAGAAAGTTTCATATCGCTGATTTAGTTTGTTATTTTCTGCTTATGATGTAGGCCAAAAGGCGTAACCAGTGCAGGAGCTTTGTGTAGTTGTAAAGGTTATGGCAGTGAGAAATAAAAAGACCGTTCAGGTTTAACCTGAACGGTCTTTTATTTATGCTGGATCAGTCGTTTAAAAGCTGCGCTTTCAAGCGGTAGTATTCGCGCGGGAAGTAAGGTGTGAGCTGTGATTCGCGGTGGTCGTAGCCATAAGCGCGCCGGGTGATGCTGACAATGGGAGGCGCCTGGATACGTTTGGCAACTGCCAGTGTGTTCATCAGTTTCCACCAGTGTTCCAGATCGGCGATAAAACTGTGTGCGTCCGGGAAGGTTTCGCTGATGATGTCTGCTTCACAGCCGAGATGTTCCGCCAGTGACCCTTCGCTGTACCAGAGCAGGATCTCAGCAGGCGATGTTTTGCGCCACTGTTCGAGAAAGCTGCGGAACAGTTTATCGTGATAGGGATAGACCAGCGGGTCGCCGCCGGTGCCTACTGTCTGTTCGGAGGAAAGTTCGGCGCTGGGACGGATCTTGAAGATCGCTTCCGGCAGTACCTGACGCTGAAATACTTTTTCGTTCAGGTAGCGTCCCAGTTCGTAAACATGGTGCTTCCACAGGTCGCCGATAGGCGCCAGAGCGCCGCAGATGTCGCCGTAAAAGGTGGCGTAGCCGACGGTGAGCTCGGTTTTATTGGAGTTGCAGGAGAAGGCGCCGCCAAAGGCAGCAGCCAGGCCTGCTACGACACGGGAGCCCCGGTCGCGTGACTGAATATTTTCGTAGATCAGCGGCGAGATTGTAAGTTGAAAATCTCGGTGCTGATGATAACTGTGGATAGGTGTCTGTGTAAGCTGTTCGCTGGTATGCAGGCAGCTTTCGGTGATAGGGATAACGGTATAGTTGGCCCCCAGTGCCTGCGCTGTCTGTTCGGCGATCGTCTGTGTCATGGGCGAGTTGTAGCGACTGGGCATATTGACCAGCAGAACGTTGTCTGGACCGAGGATATCGACAAACAGGGCAGCGGTGACGGCACTGTCGATGCCGCCGGAAAGCCCGATGGTCATTTTGCCGATGCCTGCCTGTTCAAGGAAACGCTGGCAGCCGTAGCGGAGGCTATGATAAACCTCATCGATCTCACTGCGGGGATCAGAGGTGATGTCGCTGGTGTCGATAGCTTTGGCTTTGCTGTCCCAGCCGGCGCAGAGCGTAGCTTCTGCATACATGGGCGCATCGGTGAGCAGCCAGCCGTCAGAGCCGTAAACACAGCTGCAGCCGTCAAAGGTGAAGATGTTTTTGCCGTTGTTCTGGATCCCTACATTATTGCAGTAGATGAGCGGGATGCCGGCTTTTTGCGCGGCGCTGCCGAATAGTCGATGTCGTTTGCTGTTTTTGTTGATGCTGAAGGGTGAGCAGGAGATGTTGCATAAAAGTTCGGCACCATGCTGCGCCAACAGCTGAGGCACATCTAAAAAGTAGTTTTCGGTCCAGCCGTCTTCACACAGCATCAGGCCCAGTTTGACTGTTTCGCCGTGGGCGGTGACAGTGAGCGGCTGGTGCAGCCCGGCAACTTGTTTGTCAAGTTCCAGAGCCAGCTGCCGTAAGCCGTAAAAATGACGGTTGTCATCAAATTCGCGGTAGTTGGGCAGGGCATTTTTTACGATAAAATCATAGGGCAGGGTGCCGTTAGTCAGCAGCTTGCCGTGCTGTGCGGCAAAAGCGGCGTTGTATTTGCGGGCACGTCCGTCTTCATTGCGTTTGCTGTTATCTACGGCTATATTGCCGAAGATGACGCACAGCTCGCCGCAGTTTTCCGTGGCGGCGATGATTTCGTCGCCGTAGGCGGCGCAGTCTTCGATGAAAGCTGTTTGCTCCCACAGGTCGCCTAAAAAGTAGCCCGGTACTGCCAGCTCTGGCAGCAGCAGGATGTCGATGCCGTTTTGGCAGGCCATATCCATATGATGCAGGATCTTTTTACTGTTGAGGTCCGGTCGCCCGGCAATGATTTCTATTTGCCCGCAGGCTATTTTAAGTGCCACAGTACACCTCTTTTAAAGTTTGCTGAAAGCTTTTTGTATTTGCGTTTAAAAACCTATGATGTTATTATAGCAGAAGGAAGGCGGTTATGCCACTTCCAGAGGAGGCAGGAAGTTATGAAACAGAAAAAAACCAATGCGGCGCGCAGGCTTGATGAACTGAAAATAGCGTACCGCCTGATGGAATATACTGTGGACGAGGAGCATCTGGACGCTGTGCATGTAGCGGCCGAGGTTGGAATGCCAGCAGCCCAGGTTTTTAAAACGCTGGTAGTACGCGGTGATAAAACAGGAGTTATTTTTGCCTGTATACCGGGTGACGGCGAGCTGGACCTGAAGGCTTTGGCTAAAGCCAGCGGTAATAAGCGGGCCGAGCTGGTGCCTTTAAAAGAGGTACTGCCGCTGACTGGTTATATTCGCGGCGGCTGTTCGCCATTGGGGGCTAAAAAGAATTATCCTGTATATATGGATGCCAGCAGCAACAGCTGGGACGAAATTGCTGTCAGCGCCGGTGTGCGCGGTATGCAGATCGTAGCAGCTCCGGTTGATTTGCAGCAGGCAACACAGGCTGTAGTGGCGTCTTTGACTTTCTGAAAAAAATATATACATTCCTAATATTATAAAAAGATACACAACCATGGTTTTGTTAAAAAATATGGTTGTGTATCTTTTTATTTTACGTTAAAAACTTTTGCGGACAGAATCTTTTATGCTGGGCAATATGGCTTATATACTGCTTGCACAGGCATTTTCTTTGTGGTAGCATTAAAAAATGAATTTCTTAAAGGATAATTTAATTCGTTTAAGTAAAATGTTAAATATGACTGATGACCAAGGAGATGAATCTTATGAAACCGATTGCTTTACAAAAGAAAACACTTATGATGGCATTGACAGTACCTTTCTTATTGCTTGGAAGCAGTGAATATTTACCTTCTGCTGAAGCAGCGGGTAGATATGGACCCGGTAATGTGATTATAACTGATACTAATATTACTTTAACTGATCAGGAAACTATTTTTAAAGATGGAAATGGTACCTATACGATCACTAATAATAACAACAATACTTTGACAGTGACGGGGACGAATTGGCGCAATAATGCCGGCAATGGTCCGACCGTATTTCCTGGCAATGGCAATAAAATAGTTAATGGCAATTTGGATGTTACTATAACTGGGGCATTGGGGTATAGAACATTAAATAATGGTGGTTCATTAGTTGTTAATGGTAATTTTACCTTAAAAGATTATCTGGATGGCACAGGTATGCCTTCGAATATGGTCGGAACACATTCTCTTTATAATGATGTTACATTCAATGGAGATTTTGATTTGTATCAGGAAGCAGCCAATATCCCGTCTAATGTTACAGCTGTTACGACGATGAATATTTATGGTACGACTAATATGAATGGCAATGTTAAATTTATCACGAAAGCAGATAGCGAGCTTAGCTCGGGGCTTAACGGGATATATGTGGACAGCAGCCAGGGGTATGCTCACAATTCTTTGAATATTACTGGCGCCAATAAAACAGTTTTCCTACAGTCGATGAACAGGAAGTCTGATATATTGACAGCTAAGGGTGACGCGACAATCAATATCAATACAGGCGGGACAACGCAGATCATAGGCAATTTGGATACTAAAGGTGCAACTTTAGGAGGTTATGGCGGTACGGGCGGCGTTATCAATGCTATTCTTTCAGGGGAGGATTCGTTTTGGTATGGTGACCAGATATATTCAAAGGGAACTTTAAACCTTACTTTGAACGACGGTGCCGAATGGGGTTATTTTGGTGATAATGGCGTTGGCATAGGGCATTATGTTGGGGGGAAGGGTGTTACACAGTTGACGTTGAACGGTGGGTATGTAAATCTGTTTGATGATTATCTGCATCAAAAATGGGTGGAATATGGACTTGCAGATCAGTATGAGGATATCATGGAATTTAAGCACGATTACGTATATATTGGTGATTTAAAGGGTGATGGCGGTTATTTCAGGTTAGACCTTAATTCCAACGACAAGGCCGACAGTGATATGATTTATATAAAAGATTCCACAGACGGGGCCGGTTATCAGTATTTGCAGGCTCACGATACCAGTGAATTTGATGGGATCACATCTGATAATACTCTGCGCTTTGCTACAGTGGGCGCTGATGCCGCTGATAAAATAACTTTTAATGATACTGCCAACGTATATGGTAAAACATTGTGGGATTATAAATTATTGATCGGCAGCGAAGATTATGATGTCAATGATCCTGAAAATGCTGTGTATAATGCCAAGTTTACAAGTACTTCTTATCTGAATCAGGTCGCTAAGGATGGAGCTAAAAACTGGTTTATTTATGATGTTATCAAAGATCCTACAGGTTCAATGGAAACGGCAGTCGGATCAGGTGCGGCTGTTTACCATATGTGGCGTGAACATGATCAGTTGATGAAACGGATGGGTGATCTGCGCCATGGCGGCATCGACGAAAAGGGCGCCTGGTTCAGGATGAAGGGCAGTAAGACTGGACGTGATGGAACTTATGGATTTGACAGTAAGTATCGTCATTATGAGCTGGGTTATGATGAAATTATGAAGCAAACAGAGCAGTTTACCCGTTATGGTGGTGTGTCGCTCAGCTACACTGATATGGAAAACGGCTATAATCAAGGCAGCGGAGACAGCGATGGATATGCAACGAATTTTTATGTAACGCAGATGGGCAATAAGGGCCATTATCTGGATGTGGTGTTTAAAGTTCAGCATATCGACAGTGATTTTAATGCTCATAACAGGGACAGAAGCAGAGTTACCGGTGATTTTGAGAATACTGGTGTTTCGTTAAGTGCTGAGTACGGGCGCAAGAAAGCTTTGGATGACGACGGTTGGTACATCGAGCCGCAGGTACAGATTACTTTGGGCTATTTGGGCGGTGACAGATTTAAAACGAGCAATGATATCGAAGTTCACCAAGAGGGCATCAAGAGCGCTTTAGGAAGGTTGGGATTTAATCTTGGCAAGGACATAGATGCCAAGACGAATATTTATATCAAAGGTAACTGGCTGCATGAATTTGGAGGTTCTTATAAAGCAACATTGTATGATCGTACTGGTGGCGACCATGTGACTATCGAGCAAAGCTATAACGATACCTGGTTTGAGTATGGTGTCGGCGCGGCGATCCAGACTGGTAAAAACAATCATATTTATTTTGATTTAGAGCGCAGCGTTGGCGGTGACTTTAAAAAAGACTGGAACTGGAATGTTGGTGCACGCTGGACTTTTTAGAAAAGTGGGTCGCACGTAAAAAAGAAGATTATAGTTAAAACTTATTGGTCTGTTGTTTTCGACAGGCCAATAAGTTTTATATGTGTCTTTATAAAAGACTCAATAATGTCTGTTTTGTTGTTTTATCATTATAATATTGATATATTGGCAATAATTGACTTGTTTGGATAATGCAAATGTGGTATGATTTCTCCGTAGTGAATTAATGAAAGTGAGGTTCCTGCAATGTTATTTGTAAGTACCCGCGGCAAAACTGACCTGGTATGCTCGGCGCATGCTATTACCCGTGGTCTGGCTGACGACGGCGGTCTGTTCGTACCGCAGAAATTCCCGGAACTTTCGCTGGGCGAGATTGTGTCCATGCGCAGTATGACTTATAAAGAACGGGCTGTGGCGATTTTATCGCTGTTTTTGACCGATTATACTAAAGAAGAATTATTTGAATGTGCCGATGCTGCTTATTCGCAGACTAAATTCGGCGACGAGCCGGTGCCTTTGCGTAAGGTGAATGAAAGTACGGATGTGCTGGAGTTATGGCATGGCCCGACTTCGGCCTTTAAGGATATGGCGCTGCAGATCCTGCCGCATCTTTTGACGAAAGCGATAGCCAAGACAGGCGAGAGCAATAAAGTGGTTATTTTGGTGGCTACTTCAGGCGATACCGGCAAGGCGGCATTGGAAGGCTTTGCTAATGTAAAGGATACCGAGATCATCGTTTTCTATCCTGAAGACGGCGTAAGCGCGATCCAGAAACGCCAGATGCTGACGCAGGCCGGTGATAACGTACGCGTTATCGGCATCCAGGGTAATTTTGACGATGCTCAGCGCGGCGTCAAAGAGCTTTTCGGCGATACTGCGCTGGAAGAGGAGCTGCAGAGAAAGGGCTATGTGTTCAGCTCGGCCAATTCGATCAACTGGGGGCGTCTGGTACCGCAGATCGTGTATTATTTCAGCGCTTACAGCGATGCTGTGGCCAATGGCCGTATCAAAGCGGGTGAAAAGATCAATTTTGCGGTGCCGACCGGCAATTTCGGTGATATCCTGGCCGGCTATTATGCCAAGCTTATGGGGCTGCCGGTGGCAAAGTTTATCTGCGCTTCCAACAGCAATAATGTTCTGAGCAATTTTATCAATACCGGTATTTATGACAGACGCCGCGAGTTTTATAAAACTGTTTCGCCGTCGATGGATATTCTGGTTTCAAGCAATTTGGAGCGTTTGTTGTACAGCATTACTGAAGACGATGCCGCAAAGGTGTCGGAATGGATGCAGCAGCTGACGGCCAATGGAACTTATAATGTCGGAGAAAAGGTCAACAACAGGATTCTGGAAGAATTCTTTGGAGCCTGGGTCGATGAGCTGGAAACGAAGGAAACCATCGGGCGCGTTTTCAATGATAATGAATATTTGATGGACCCGCATACTGCGGTAGCCTGGCGGGCCTGCGAAAAGTATCGCCTGGTATCCAGCGATGATACATATTGTATCGTGCTTTCTACGGCCAGTCCGTATAAATTCAGTGATGTGGTGCTGGAAGCTGCAGGCAGTGAGGAGGACGCTAAACTGGAGCCGTTTGACGGTTTGCGTAAGCTGCATGCTTTGAGCGGCTTGCCTATACCGGAGCCAATGCTGGCGATGGAGAAAATGCCGATCCTGCATCAGGAAGTGATCGAATCTGCCGATATGAAAAAAGCGGTGGAGACGGCACTGAAACTGTGATGTACACAGCTTTGATAACAGAATTAAGCGCTTACTGCTTCGGCAGTAGGCGTTTTTTATTTAGTAAAGTTTGATATAAAATGTATGATTATTACTTTTTTTATTTAATATTGAAGGAGAAAGCAGGGATTTTGAGGTAAATTCTCGAATAATTACTGTTATAAAAATTTGTAGAGGTTAGGAGCTGAAGAAAATGCCATATTTGTTTTTTACTTTATTTATCAGTGTTATTGTGGCTGTGTTTGCAGTGCAGAATGCTGTTAGCGTGTCGCTTAATTTTGCTGTATGGACGATGCAGACGAATTTAGTGATCGTTATTCTGGGTTCGGCCCTGCTGGGTGCTTTGGCAACCTTGTTTTTTACCCTGATGATGAAGGCGAAGCATTATCTGCAAGATAAAAAGACCCGCGAAGAGATGGCGGCCCTGCAAAAGGACAATGCCAAGCTGCGTGAGGAAGTTGCGATGCTGATGCATACGCAGAAATTACATAAAGAAGCTGCTGCTAAGGCTGAACCGGCAGTAACGGCGGCAGACGAATGAGGAAACGAAAGATTTGGCAGTTGCAGAAGTGTGACAGAGAATATGCTGCAGGCATAGCTGCCGATCTGGGGGTTTCGCCTGTGGTGGTCAGCGTGTTGCTGAACCGGGGCGTCAGGGAAAAAGAAGAGATCAGAGAATTTTTGTTCGGCAGCGAGCAGCCGTTTCATGAGCCTTTGCTGATGAAGGATATGCAGAAGGCCGCCGAGCGTATTTTAGAGGCTGTAAAAAACGGTGAACAGATCACTGTTTATGGCGATTATGACGTTGACGGTATCAGCGCCAGTTCATTGCTGTATTTGTATTTGCAGGGGCTTGGAGCCAAGGTCAACACGTATATCCCCAAAAGAAAAAATGAAGGCTACGGACTGAACAACGAAGCGCTGGCGGCTTTGGTCGAAGCAGGTACGACGCTTTTGGTGACAGTTGACTGCGGTATCAGCGGCGTAGACGAGGTGGCTGCTGCCCCGGCAGGGCTGGAGATCATCATTACCGATCATCACACGCCGCCGGATGTTTTGCCGGCGGCTTACGCGATCGTTAATCCGCATCAGCGCGACTGCAGATATCCGTTTAAGTATCTTTCCGGCGTGGGCGTGGCTTTTAAGCTGTGTCAGGCGCTGCATCAGATGCAGCATTTGACGGAGCCCTTATGGTCGGAGCTGACCGAGCTTGTGGCTTTGGGCACGGTAGCCGATATCGTGCCGCTGCGCGGCGAAAACCGCGCGCTGGTGAAGCTGGGGCTGGCGGCGATGGAAAATACCGGGATCGTAGGCTTACAGAAGCTTATTGAACATAGTGGCTGTCCGCAGCAGAATATTTCGGCTGAGAACATCGGCTTTATTCTGGCGCCGCGGCTGAACGCTGTAGGCCGTTTGGAGCACGCTCAGTCGGCAGTAGAGCTTTTGGTTACTGACGATGCTGCTAAAGCAGATATGGTTGCCGAACAGCTGAATGCTGAAAATGCTTTGCGTCAGGAGATCAGCCGCAAGATATTTATTGAGGCCGAAGCGATGCTGGCACAGCAGGAGCGGATCGAAACGGCGATCGTGCTGGCTAAAGAGGGCTGGCATGCCGGCGTGATCGGTATCGTGGCTTCAAGGCTGGTGGATAAATATCATTTGCCGACGATTTTGATCAGTATTGACGGCGAGGCGGCTAAAGGCAGCTGCCGCAGTATCCCGGCCCTGGATCTGTACAGTGCTTTGAACGAGTGCAGCGAATTGCTGCTGCAGTTTGGCGGTCATCATCAGGCGGCTGGTCTGACGCTGCGCGCGGCCAGGGTAGAGTCTTTTAAAAAGCGTTTTCTGGGTGTGGTCAGGGGGCGGTTGGAACCTGCTGATTATCAGCCGCGCCTGAAGATAGAGTGTCTGCTGGATAAAAACGAGGAGGTTTCGCTGCAGCTGGTCAGGGAACTGGCGATGCTGGAACCGCTGGGCTGTGATAACCAGCCGCCGTTGTTTGCCTTTAAGGATGCGGTGGTGCATTATCCCAAGGCTTTCGGACGTGATAATAACAATCTGCGTTTTTATACCGATTACGGCAAGTACAATTATCACAGTATTATGTGGAACGGTGCGGTTGATTTGGCCTGCCTGTATAATAACGCGGTTGTCGATCTGGCGTTTATGCCGAAGCTGAACGTCTGGAAGGATAAGGAAAGCGTGAATCTGCAGGTGGTTGATTTTGACCAGGCGCTGCAGGTCTATGATTATCGTAACTGTAATGTCAGCAAGGAAACCGTACTGAAAAATATTTTACAAACAAGCAAAAAAACAGTAATATATGTAAATAACACCGACTTTGCGCCGGGATCTGCAAGTATGATGACGGACGTGCAGGTGCTTGCTTATGGTGAGCAGGCCGATGCGACGGCAGAGAATATTATTTTTTATGATTTCCCGCAGCGGGAGATATTTATAAACGGTGCTTTGCCTGTGCCTGATAGAAGCGGTAAACGGCTGCTGCTTTTATATACCAGGGCTGAGGCTGATAAACAGTGCGCAGAGCTGGAAAAGCTTTATCCGGGACGAAGCCGGCTGGTACACGCTTATAAGGAACTGGCCTGTACGCTGCGTCAGCAGGCCGTTATCGACAGGGCTGATTTGCTCCGGTCGGCCACCGATATTTCGGAGGAGGCCTTGAAGGTGTTTGAGGAGCTGGATTTTATCCGTGATGAGCATGGTAAGATCAGTTTTGGTAGTTTGCAGAAAAATGATTTGCAGAATTCGCCGACGTTCAGGGGATTGCAGGAAGAGGGACGGGCGGCTTTTGCAAGCTGTCAGAGAAATATACAGATCAGTCCGGAGGAGATCATTGGGCTGTGGCAGGGAAACAGATTCAATAAATAAGGAAGTGCTAAGATGCCTGAAACAGGAAATGTTGTTTGTGTGGAGGATTTTTTTGCGACGATCGAAAGCTATTTGAATAAGGAACAGGTGGAGTTTGTACGTAAGGCTTATGACGTGGCTGCTGAGGCTCATGCCAGCCAGCGCCGCAAGTCGGGCGAGCCTTATATCATTCATCCGCTTGGGGTAGCTACGATCTTATCGCAGCTCCAGCTGGACGAACTGACCTTGGCGGCAGCTTTTTTGCATGATGTGGTGGAAGATACTGATATCAGCCTGGATTCCCTGAAAGAGAGCTTCGGGCAGAAGGTAGCCGATCTGGTGGACGGCGTTACGAAGTTAGGCAAGATCGAGTATATTTCCAAGGAAGAGCAGCAGATCGAAAACTACCGTAAGATGTTTCTGGCGATGGCCAAGGATATCCGCGTAGTTATGATAAAACTGGCCGACAGGCTGCATAATATGCGGACGATGAAATTTATGCCGGTGCATAAGCAGCAGTCTATTTCGCGCGAAACGATGGAGATCTATGCGCCTTTGGCTCACCGTTTGGGTATTTATACCATTAAGTGGGAGCTGGAGGATCTGGCGTTCCGTTATATGGAGCCGGAGATCTATTATGATCTGGTCGAGCAGGTCAAGGTCAAACGCCGCGAGCGTGAGGCAATGGTCCATTCTGCTATGGGTGAGATCAAAGAGCATCTTGATTCGATGAATATTACGTGCGAGATCCAGGGGCGGCCCAAGAATTTTTACAGTATCCATAAAAAGATGCTGCGCGACCATAAGGAACTGAGTGAGATTTATGATCTGCTGGCGATCCGTGTGCTGGTAGACAGCGTTAAGGACTGCTACGGCACTCTGGGCGTTGTGCACAGCATGTGGCGTCCTATACCTGGGCGCTTTAAGGATTATGTTGCTGTACCGAAGTCGAATATGTACCAGTCGCTGCATACTACGGTGCTGTATGGCAACGGGCAGCCGCTGGAGATCCAGATCAGGACTTTTGAGATGCACCGCATTTCTGAATATGGTATCGCGGCCCATTGGCGTTATAAGGAAAGCGGCGGCAGCAAGCCTGCTCCGTCTGCCGGCGGTGATAAAACTTTTGATGCCAAGCTGTCATGGCTGCGTCAGCTGCTGGAATGGCATCAGGATATGAGCGATTCACGTGATTTCGTGAATACGGTAAAGATGGATGTTTTTGCCGATGAGGTGTTTGTATTTACGCCGCGCGGCGACGTTATTGATTTGCCGGTAGGCGCTGTACCGATTGATTTTGCGTACCGTATCCATACGGATGTCGGCAACCGCTGCGTCGGCGCTAAGGTAAACGGACGTATCGTACCGCTTGATTATAAGCTCAGCAACGGCGATATCGTCGAGGTCATTACCTCGAAGCAGGCAGCAGGCCCCAGCCGTGACTGGCTGAATATCGTCGGTTCTTCTGACAGCCGCAACAAGATCAAATCCTGGTTCAAGAAGGAGCGGCGTGAGGAGAATATCATCAAAGGCCGCGAAATGCTGGAAAAGGAATGCAAACGTCTGGGCTATGACACCAAGATTTTGCTGAAAAGTGATAAACTGAAGGACGTCAGCGCTCAGCTGCGTTTAGAGAACGAAGAAAATTTGATGGCGACTATCGGTTATGGCGGGATCACGCTCAACAGTGTGATGTCTAAGCTGGTAGAGCTGTATAAGAAAGAGCAGAAGCTGACGACAACGAAAGACCTGTCGCAGCTGCTGGCCGAGTTGAAGCCGCGCCGTTCTAAGGCTAAGTCCAGTCATGGCATTTTAGTCAAGGGCGAAGAGGGCATTATGGTCAAACTGGCGCGCTGCTGTAATCCGATCCCGGGCGATCCGGTTATCGGGTATATCACTCGCGGCAGCGGTATTTCGGTGCATCGCAGGGACTGCCCCAATGTAATGAGCAATAATCCTGAGGAGCAGAACCGTTTGATAGAGGTAGCCTGGGATATTGCGACAGATTCTCTGTATAAGGTCAATATCATTATCTCTGCCGGCGACAGGCCCGGTATGATGGCTGATATTATGATGGTGATGAGCGAATCGAAGCTGAATATCAATGCGCTGAATTGCCGTATCGATAAGCATAAGATGGCGAATATCAGTATGGGTATTGATATCAGTAATCTGGAACAGCTGGATAATATTATGAATAAAATAAAACGCATGAAAGGCGTTTACAGTGTGGAAAGAATGATTTCCAACGGACAGGGAGGCTGACGTGAGAGCAGTTGTACAGCGTGTAGACAGCGCTGCTGTCGAGGTAGAAGGCGCCATGGTAGGCAGTGTTGGCAAGGGCCTTTTAGTACTGCTGGGGGTCGAGAAGGAAGATACAGACAGGGATTTGGAGTATTTGCTTGATAAGGTAGCTGGTCTGCGCATTTTTGAGGACGAACAGGAAAAAATGAACCTGTCGGTAGCAGATGTGGGCGGCGGGCTTCTGGTAGTTTCGCAGTTTACTTTGTACGGCGATTGCCGCAAGGGTAAACGGCCGTCATTTGATAAGGCGGCGGGTGCTGAAATGGCCAATGCTTATTATGAAAAATTTGTGGCCGGAGCACGGGCGAAGGGGCTTAGCGTCGGCACCGGGAAGTTTCAGGCGCATATGCTTGTGAGCCTTGTAAATAATGGCCCGGTAACGATTTTATTAGACAGTAAAAAGAATTTTTAGGAGGTTCGACATGAAGGTTTTAAAAATGGAAGTTGGTATGCTTGGTACTAACTGCTATATAGCGGTCAACGAAGCTACCGGTCACGGTGTTGTTGTTGATCCGGGCGGAGACGGCGACAGGATCGTTGCCGCGATCCAAAAAGAAGGTATCACTATTGATGCTATTTTTGTCACACATGGTCACAGCGACCATATCATGGGTCTGGACGAGGTGCGTAAGGCTACCGGAGCCAGAGTTTATATCAGTGAGGAAGATGCGGAGATGCTGACGAAGGCGACCAGCAATCTTTCGGCATATATGGGTATGGACGCAGCTTTTGCGCCTGCTGATAAAATTTTTAAGGATGGGGAAACTGTTACCGAAGCCGGACTTGATTTTAAAGTGCTGGCAACTCCCGGTCATACCCGCGGCGGCGTTTGCCTTGTCTGCGGTGATGTGGTGTTCTGCGGTGATACGGTGTTTGCCGAGTCTATCGGCCGTACTGATCTGCCGGGTGGCTCTTACAAACAGATTTTGAATTCTATCAAAGATAAAATCCTGGTTTTGCCTGACGAAACAAAGCTTTTGCCGGGACATGGACCTGCAACTACAGTGGGATGGGAGAGGCGCAGAAATCCGTTTCTGCAATAAGTAAGCAAAAAAATGATCAAAAGTATCAAGCTGCTGAGAAACAGTACAACTTTTAAATTGGCAGTAGCGGCGGGCGTATCCTTTATTTTATACGAGCTCGCTACGTTTCTGTTCCCTATTCTTTTAGCGATAGGTCTGGCGTTTGCCCTGTACCCGGTGTCGAATATGTTTTCCAAGATCACCGTGGGACAGGGTACTATCCATTTGTCGCGTGTGGTGGCGATCATCCTGGCCTTTATGGCTTTTGGCATGTTTATGTTTTTTGCCGTTACTTTTATTTTGCTGCCTTTGTTCGGGCAGATCAATGATCTGGTGGCGAAGCTGCCTGATTATACGACAAAAGTCGAGTCTACTAATATGGACTGGTTACTGAAGGATCCGTCACAGTATCCACGGCTGCCATACAATTTTGAAACTTTGATCGACGATGCGATGACCTGGGTTATGGGTTTTATGGGAGGTATTCTCCGGAATTTGTTTAAATCGACGATGGACATTATTGCCAATCTGGTTGGTTTGATCGTCGTTCCGTTTTTAGCTTTTTACTTTTTGAAGGACTGGCGTGAGCTGCGTCTGATGATGATCAATTTGTTTACTTATGATACGCAGCCGAAGGTGGCGCATATTTTGGATGAGATCGGCAGAACGCTGAGCGCATATATCCAAGGGCTTGGTAAACTGAGCCTGATCGCGGGTGCGTGTATTACTGTGGGCGTGGCGATACTGGGTATACAGTTTCCGCTGGTTTTTGGTTTCCTGGCGGTCATGGCCGAGACTGTGCCGGTGGTTGGTCCCTTGATGGGTGCTGTGCCGGCGGTATTTATCGCGTATTCGCAAAATACTTCTTCGGCTTTTTCGGTAGCGCTGTTTTATCTGGTCTTTTATCAGATCGACGGCAATATCCTGATGCCCCGGATCATGGGCAGTAAAATCGACCTGCATCCCGTAGTTTTGATTTTGAGCCTGCTGATCGGTGCCAAGCTGTACGGTATTTTGGGTATGCTCTTTGCCGTGCCGGTGGCTGCTGTATACCGGGTCTTGTATAAAGAATTATGGCATAGTTCTGACGAACCTCGGCCAACAGAAACTGAGCAGTAAAAACGATGATGATTAGTGATTATAGATTAGAGCAGAATTTACCTTATGATTTAACGCGGCCTGTCGCTGAGATGGCCGCGTTCTTTGACATTTTACCGCAGTCTGACAGTACTGATGTGCTTAAAATCGTGCAGGAAGCTGATGGCTGCGTGGTGATTTTGCAGACGGAAGACGGCACCAGAAGAGTAAGCAGGCCATTTACAATTTTACAGGATGTACGGGGCGAATGGGTGCGCTGCGCTAAGCTGGCGGTGCTTGATGTGCTGAGACAGGCTGTGAGGTGCAGTCTGGTGATGCCGTGGGGAATTTTGACAGGCGTACGTCCGGGAAAACTTGCCCATAAGCTTTTAGACAGCGGGTTAAGCTGTGACGAGCTTCCGCAGTATCTGGAGCGTCATTACCTGCTGCCTCACGGACAGGCGCAGCTGCTGACAGAGATTTGCCTGCGGCAAAGACAGCTTTTACCGGCTGCGGAAAAGCAGGTCGGCATTTATATCGGTATTCCTTTTTGCCCTACGCGCTGTTCTTATTGTTCTTTTCCATCGGGAATTGTGCCGCTTGAGGAAGAATTACAGCAAAAGTTTTTAAATTTCATTGAACAAGATATGCTTACTGTGGTACAATTATTAAGTATGTATAGCCTAAATGTTACTGCTGTTTACATTGGCGGCGGTACGCCGACCAGCCTTAGTGAAACGGCGTTTGCACGGCTCATCGCGCTGACGGCGCGGCATTTGCTTTTGCCTGGGGTGCGCGAGTTTACAGTGGAAGCAGGACGGCCTGATTGTTTCAGTGCCGAAAAGCTGAAAGTTATGGAAGCCTGCGGAGTGAACAGGATCAGCGTCAATCCGCAGACTTTGCACGACAAAACTTTAAAAGCAATTGGCCGCAGTCATACGGTGCAGGATTTTTATCGGTCCTATGACCTGGTACGGCACAGCGGCATCAAAACTGTCAATACCGATCTGATCATCGGGTTGCCTGGGGAAACGGCTGATGATGTGCGGGCTTCGCTTGACGGCATCAGGGCTTTGGCTCCTGATAATCTGACAGTGCATACCTTAACGCTCAAAAAAAGCGCCCCGATATTTGGTGCGCAGTTCAGCAGTCTGACGGCTGAGGATGCAGAGGCGCTTGTAGCTTACGGCGGCGAAACTGCTGCAGCAATGGGGATGCTGCCTTATTATTTATACCGCCAGCATTACATGCTGGGTAATCTTGCTAATATAGGCTATGCTGCTTCAGGCAGTGCCAGCCTTTATAATATTCAGATGATGGAAGAGCGTCACGTTGTGCTTGGAATCGGGCCGGCGTCTGCGACTAAAGTGCCGCAGGCAGACGGGCATCATCTTAAAAAGCTCAATATGCCCAAAGATATCGGGACATATACGGGTAATCTGCCGCAGCTGGCGCATAAACGCAGCCTGCTTTTTGCGGATGAGGAGGAATAGATGTGTTGACCACAGCACCGAGAGGCACGAAAGATATCCTGCCGCGCGATGTGGAAGCATGGCGTTATCTGGAACGCACTATGCGTGAGATTTGTGCCCAATATGGTTATCTGGAAATCAGGACGCCTGTTTTTGAGCATACCGAGCTGTTTTTGCGCGGTATCGGTGAAACGACAGACGTTGTTGAAAAAGAAATGTACACTTTTACTGACCGAGGTGAACGCAGTCTGACGCTGCGCCCTGAAAATACGGCTTCTGCCGTCCGGTCGTATGTAGAAAATAAAATGTATGCCGATCCGGCGCCGACAAAGCTGTTTTATATCGGGCCGATGTTCAGGTACGACAGGCCGCAGGCCGGGCGTTACCGGCAGTTCCATCAGTTTGGCGTGGAAGCGCTGGGCGTAGAGGGGCCTAATATCGATGCCGAGATCATTTTACTGGCGGTACAGATTTTGCAGACTTTGGGTTTAAAAGATTTGAAGCTGAAAGTAAATTCTGTCGGCTGCCCGAAATGCAGACCACTGCACAGAGAGAAGCTGCAGGAATATTTCCGGCCGCATCTTGGCGAGATGTGCAAGGATTGTCAGTCGCGTTTCGACCGCAATCCATTACGTTTACTGGACTGCAAAAATCCGCACGATCAGGAGCTGGCTGCTGGTGCGCCAAGCCTGGAGGAATGTCTGTGCGAGGAATGCAAAACACATTTTGAAGGCTTGAAAGAGCTTCTGACCGCTGCCGGAGTCGATTATGTAGTCGACCATAATCTGGTGCGCGGCCTTGATTACTATACTAAGACTGCCTTTGAGATCCAATATGCTCCCCTGGGAGCGCAAAGCGCTGTCTGCGGCGGTGGCCGTTATGACGGCCTGATCGAGGAGATAGGCGGGCCGGCAACACCGGGTATTGGATTTGCGATGGGTATGGAGCGTGTGCTGCTGGCAATCGAAAGCCAGAATCTGCTGCCGCAGTTCGATAACAGTATAGATGTCTTTGTAGTTTGCCCGGGCAGTGCAAACTTTACGCTGGCTTTTAAGGAAGCGATCGCTTTGCGCCGTGAAGGGCTGAAGGTGGAATTTGACTTTTTGGGCCGCAGTATGAAAGCCCAGATGAAGCAGGCTAACAGATTGGCTGCCAAATATGTGTTGATTTTAGGTGAAGACGAGGTAGCGCGCGGTTGTGCCGTATTAAGAAATATGTCGACCAGCGAGCAGACTGAGATCCCTATCCAAGATATTACATCAATTTTAAAAACAGAGGTGCAAAGTCATGAGTGATTCTTTAAAACGCAGTCATAGCTGCGGTTTGCTGACTAAAGAGGCAGCAGGCGAACAAGTAGTTTTATGCGGTTGGGTTGCCAAACGCCGCGATCACGGCGGGTTGATTTTCGTCGATCTGCGCGATCGCAGCGGTATCGTTCAAATTGTCGTTGACCCTGACGATGCAGGCAATAGCTTTACGACTGCTGAAGCTATTCGCAGCGAATACGTTATCAAAGTAGCAGGTAAAGTGCGTCTTCGCGATGCAGCTACCGTTAACCCGAATCTTGCTACCGGCGAGATCGAAGTGGTTGCCGCTGATTTGGAAGTACTCAATGCTGCTAAAACTCCGCCGTTTTACATTCAGGACGATATCGATACGGATGAGAACCTGCGCTTGAAATACCGTTATTTGGATTTGCGCCGTCCGGAAATGCAGAAGAATTTGATTTTGCGTCATAAAGTTACTAAATTGATGCGTGATTATATGGATAAAAACGGTTTCTGTGAAATCGAAACGCCGATGCTGACTAAAAGCACTCCTGAAGGCGCGCGTGACTATCTGGTGCCGAGCCGCGTCAATCCTGGTAAATTCTATGCTTTACCGCAATCACCGCAGATTTTTAAACAGATCTTGATGGTTGCCGGTATGGAGCGTTATTTCCAGATCGCACGCTGCTTCCGCGATGAAGATCTGCGTGCTGACCGTCAGCCGGAATTTACTCAGTTGGATATTGAAATGTCTTTCGTAGACGCTGAGGATATTATGGAAATGATGGAAGGCCTGATGGCGTATGTATTTGAAGGCGCTATGGGTAAAAAGATCCAGCTGCCGATGCAGCGTTTGACCTGGGACGAAGCTATGGACCGTTTTGGCAGCGATAAGCCGGACCTGCGTTTTGGTATGGAACTTGTCAATATGTCTGAAGCAGTTAAAGATTCTGACTTTAAAGTGTTCAATGCTATCGTAGAAGACGGCGGTGTCGTTAAAGCGATCAACGTTAAAGGCTATGCCGCTATCCCGCGTCGTGAGCTGGACGGTCTGGTTGAATTCGTTGGTATTTATGGTGCCAAAGGTCTGGCGTGGATGCAGATTCAGGAAGATGGCAGTGTCAAATCGCCAATCGCTAAATTCTTCAGTGAAGCACATTTGGCAAATATCCTGAAAACTGCAGCGGCTGAACCGGGCGATCTGATTTTGTTCGTTGCTGATAAACCGGCTGTAGTTGCTCAGGCTTTAGGTGCTCTGCGTCTGGAAATGGCTAAACGCCGCGAACTGATCGACGAAGATATGCTGGCATTTGCCTGGGTCGTAGATTTCCCGATGTTTGAATATAACGATGAAGAAAAACGCTATGTGGCAATGCATCATCCGTTTACGGCTCCACGTAACGAAGATCTTGCTATGCTGGCTACCGATCCTGGTAAAGTATATGCCAAAGCTTACGATATGGTACTTAATGGTACAGAAATCGGCGGCGGTTCCATCCGTATCCATCGTCGTGATGTCCAAAACGAAGTTTTCAAGGCTATCGGTCTTACCGAAGAGCAGGCAAAAGAGAAATTCGGCTTTATGATGGATGCTTTTGAATATGGTGCTCCTCCGCACGGCGGTTTGGCCTTTGGTCTTGACCGTTTGATCATGATTATGGCTAAACGTGATTCTATCCGCGACGTTATTGCTTTCCCGAAAACACAGAGTGCAAGCTGTCTGATGACTCAGGCTCCGAACGATGTTGACGAGAAACAGCTGCGTGAATTGCATATTCGTGCAACATTAGTCAAAAAAGACAAATAATAAGAGTCAGACTCTGTAAAAAAGGACTGCTGCGGCAGTCCTTTTTTTATAGTAAACTGATTCTGGTAAAAGTGTTTTACTTAAAGACGAACCGGTTGTGAAAAAAAGAAAAAATATCTCTTTAAAAACAGAGAAAACCGCTTTATACCTTGTGATTTTAAACAAATTTTGGTATAGTATAGATGTAGTAAGAAATGCTCTTACTGCATTAAAAACGCTTTTTACCCTGCGATGTTCGTTACGTGTACCTCTTAGTTTTGAGCCAACACTCTTACCTAGGGAGCCTGACTGAGCTCCGCCTTTTAAAAAACTGCCCCCTTGAGGGGACTTTTGCGACTGGCGGGAAGGCACCCACCTGCACTTGCAGGTTCAAAACATGAGGCTGGACGGCATTGTGGGGCAAAATATTTTTGGGGGTAAAAATGGATCTGTCACGTGTTGCGATGGTTATCGGTAAAAACAAGCTGCCTGTTTTAGGGCAGGCCCGTATTGCAGTCGTTGGGTTAGGCGGCGTGGGTTCATATGTTGCCGAGTCATTATGCCGCAGCGGGGTAGGTCATTTATTATTAATAGATGCCGATAAAGTGGCGGCAAGTAATATCAACCGTCAGTTACCGGCTCTTACCAGTACCTTCGGCAGGTTCAAAACCGAGGTTGTCAGACAAAGATTGCTGGATATCAATCCGGATTGTGAAATAGAAACGGTCAGTAAATTTTATGAACCTGGCGCTTTTGCCGAGTTTTTTTCCGGCAGCTTTACTTTTATCGCCGATGCGATCGATTCAACGCCGTCAAAGGTCGATCTTTTATTAGAATGTGTGCAGCGCGATATTCCTGTCATTTCTTCGATGGGCACAGGCAATAAGCTGGATCCGACGTATCTTGCAGTGGAGGACATCAGCGGTACTTCTGTCTGCCCGCTGGCAAGGTCGGTAAGGAAACAGCTGCGTGCGGCAGGTGTCAAAAAAGGTGTAACTGTAGTTTATTCCAAAGAACCGGTACAGCGTGCTGAAGCAGGCGAGGTTCCGGGAAGCATGGTATTTGTTCCGGCGTCGGCAGGATTGCTGATGGCATCGTATATCGTACGTCAGATTATTGCAGAAAATAGCTAACCGGCCTTTAGAGCCGGTATTTTTATCAGATCCTGGAGGTGGATGATGGATAGTTTGTTTGCACAGCCGCAGAAAAAACCTTTGGCTGATCGGATGCGGCCTACAAGGCTCAGCGATTTTGTCGGGCAGGAAACTGCAGTAGGCGAGCGCAGTCCTCTGCGCCGAATGATCGAAAAGGATCAGTTGCAGTCGGTGTTGTTTTACGGACCGCCGGGTACTGGTAAAACAACTTTGGCACAGGTCATTGCCCATATGACAGGGGATGAATTTGTTGCTATCAATGCCGTTTCATCCGGTGTACCTGAGCTGCGAAAGCTGATTGCTAAGGCGCAGGAGCTGCAGCGCGGCGGGATGGGGCGCACTATCGTGTTCATCGACGAGATCCATCGCTTTAATAAAGCTCAGCAGGACGTATTGCTGCCTTATGTGGAAAACGGTACTATCATTTTGATCGGTGCGACTACTGAAAATCCTTTTTTCGAAATCAATTCACCGCTTTTGTCAAGGATGAAGGTTATTCGGCTGGAACATTTAACGGCAGACGGTATCAAAAAGATTTTAGAGCGTGCGCTGACAGATAAGGAAAAGGGTTATGGATCAGAGGGTATTACTGTAACTGCCGAGGCTTTGGAAGCTTTGGCGGATTTTGCCGGTGGTGATGCGCGGGTGGCTCTTAATTTGCTGGAACAGGCTGAATTTATGCTGCCGGACGGCAGTAAGGAAATTACGATGGATGTATTGCGCAGCGTGGCAGGTAATGCTTTGCAGCGCTATGATAAAAAAGGTGATTATCATTACGATATCGTTTCGGCTTTTATTAAAAGTATGCGCGGCAGTGATGCCGACGCTGCTCTGCACTATTTGGCCCGTATGCTGGAAGGTGGAGAGGACGTAAGGTTTATTGCGCGCCGGATCGTTATCTGTGCGGCTGAAGATGTAGGCAACGCTGATCCGCAGGCCTTGGTAGTAGCAAATGCTGCGGCGCAGGCGGCGCATTTTGTCGGGCTGCCTGAAGCTCAGATACCTTTGGCTCAGGCCGTTTGCTATATAGCTAACGCTCCTAAAAGCAACAGCTGTTATATGGGTATTTTCAATGCTCGTCAGGAAGTCAGGTCAATCAATACCAGAGTTCCGAAGCACTTGCGTGATGCGCATTATCCTGGTGCTAAGCAGTTTGGCCACGGGCTTGGATATAAGTATCCGCACGATTACCCAGGTGGCTGGGTTGAGCAGCAGTATCTGCCGGATGAACTGGTAGGTCATAAATATTATTATCCGAAAGATATTGGTGAAGAAAGCAGACTGCTTAAAAAAAAGAATGAAAAAGATTAATGTGAGCTGCTGATAATAATAAAACCCCCGTACTTTTTAGTACGGGGGTTTTGTATTGGCCGATATCATGGCTGACGTGGAGTGGGGACGTTGCTGACAACAGGTTTTTGGTTGCCGGTATTATTTTCGCTGCCGTCTAAGATTTCCTGAACACGTTTTTTCATGCTAGGCTTCTGCGGTTCAACGTCGCCTACGTTTTCACGGATACGGTCTTTTTTGCTGGGGGGTTTAGGCGGTTCTCCGGGAACGGAGGTGGCGCCTTTTTTATCTTTGTCTTTGTCCTTATCTTTATCCTTGTCTTTATCTTTGTCCTTATCATCATTCTTGATATCTGGTTCAGGCGGTATTACTACGCCTGCCGGGCGGACAAAGTTAGCAACGGGAACGTTTGCAAGAGCGTTAACCATGAATTCATGCCAGATGCTGAGCGGTGCGCCGCTGCCATACATATAATCAAGCGGACGGCCGTTATCATCGCCGATCCATACGGCAGCCGACAGATTGGGGGTGAAGCCTACAAACCAGGCATCCTTATAATCGTCGGTAGTACCGGTTTTACCGGCTGCCGGGCGGCCTATGCCTGCACCGCCTGCAGTACCGTCAACAAAGACGTCGCGCATGATATCGACAGTTTGATAAGCGGCTTTAGCATCAACTACAGTTTTGGTTTCCTGCTTATGTTCAAAAATAACTTTACCGTTACGGTCAACTATTTTGATAATAGCAGTTGGAGCGTTGTATTTGCCGCTGTTACCGATCGTACCGTAGGCAGCTGCCATTTCCAGCGGCGTAGTGCCTTTGCTCAGGCCGCCTAAAGCCATGGAAAGATTGATGTCAGTATAATGTCCGTCTTCAATAAGTGTAGTGATACCAAGGTTTTTAGCCATTTGGAAAACCTTTTCAGGACCGACCTGCTGAGCTACTAGAATGGTAGGGATGTTGTAGGATTTTTTCAAAGCTGTTCTCAGGCTTACTTTGCCATGCCATTGCAGGTCAGAGTTTTTCGGTTTCCAGCCGGGCGCAAATTCATATTCCTTGTCTTCAACTACCGTGGCAGCGGTAAGACCGTTGTCCATAGCGGTAAGGTAAACGAAGGGTTTGAAAGCGGAACCTGGTTGGCGCACTGCAAGCACAGCACGGTTGAATTTGTCCTGGCCGCGTCCGCCGATCATGGCTTTGATATAACCGTTAGTAGGGTCTACGGCTACTAAGGCGACTTGCGGCTGTGTAAGCTGATAGTCGTCTTTGTAGTAATCAGGCAGATATTTTAAAGATTCGGCAGCGGCTGCCTGCATATCCAGATCCAGAGTAGTGTAGATTTTCAGTCCGCCTTTATAAAGCGCATCGGCGCCGAATTCTTCTATAATGTGCTGACTGCAGTAATCAATAAAGTAGGAAAGGTTATCTTTCTGCTGGTTTTTGTGATTGTTCAGCTGCAGTTTCTCTGCTTTGGCTTTGGCTGCCTGTGCTTCCGTAATGTAACCGTATTTGGCCATTTGGTCTAAAACGACTTCCTGACGTGCTTTACTGTCTTTGGGATTTTCAAAAGGATTATAATAGTTAGGGCTTTTAGGAATAGCTGCCAGAGTAGCGGCTTCTGCCAGATCAATGTCCTGAACATGCTTGCCGAAGTAATAGAGAGAAGCACTTTCGATACCGTAGGTTCCTTGTCCAAAATAGATACGGTTCAGGTACATATCAAGAATCTCATCTTTGGTATAGCGTTCTTCCAATTGTTTAGCAATAAAAGCTTCTTTTATCTTGCGGGTAATGGTACGCTCCTGGGAGAGAAAAGCGTTTTTGGCCAGCTGCTGGGTAATAGTACTGCCGCCCTGCACCTCGCCGCCGCGCAGGTTTGTCCATAAAGCGCGGGCCGTACCACGGAAGTCGATACCGCCGTGTTCATAGAATCTGTTATCTTCGATAGCGATAAAAGCCTGCTGCAGGTGCTTCGGTATTTTATCGAAAGCAACTGGCAGACGGCGTTCTTCCGAAGCCGTGGTCGAGATGACGCGGCCGTTAATATCAAAAAACTGCGAAGCGGCATCGGGAATAAGCGATTCTTCCATATCTTTGGGTGCGAAGAAACCTGCAAGTCCCCAGAATGCTGCGGCGCCTAAAATAGCAAGCGCAACGAAGGCGATGATTATAAATTTAATTATTTTTCCCATACATAAACCTCGGTTCTCTTAATCATTTTCCTTTAAACCAGCTTTATACTAACAAAGCTATTTTTATCTAACGGCTATTATATCATATTTTTATACGAATTTGTGATAAAAAACTTTTATATTAAATGTAATAAAAATGAAAACAGCTTCCGCCGCTTGCAGCAGAAGCTGTTTGATGTTACCAGATATTAAGCAGATGCTGCATTGCCAGGCTGACAACCGCTATGCAGAACCAGCAGATAAGACCGAGCAGGATCGGTTTGCCGCCGGTTTTGATCAGTTTGACTAAATTAGTGTTGAGACCTATAGCTGCCATTGCCATGGCAATCATAAATTTACCGATGGCCGGCAAAAACTGGAAAAAGTCAAAGTGGGAACCAGCAAAGGTGTTGATAATTGACGCACCTAAAAAGTAGATGATGAACATCGGGAAGATAGAGGAGATTTTTACTTCCGATGTTGTAGCTTTACGTTTGGAGGTAAGATAGGCCAGTCCCAGGCAAATAGGAATGATGGCTAAGGTGCGGGTCAGTTTGACGATAGTTGCATAATTCAGCGCGGTATCGCTGCCGCTGGCGCTGGCCCAGGTTTGTCCTGCAGCAACTACAGATGAGGTATCGTTGATTGCCGTGCCGGCCCACATGCCAAAGCCCATATCGTTAAAACCGAGTATAGCGCCTAAGGTGGGGAAGAGGAAGGCGGCAATAACGTTAAAAAGGAAGATAACGGAAATCGACTGGGCAATGTCTTCGTCTGACGCTTTGATAACAGGTGCCGCTGCAGCAATTGCCGAGCCGCCGCAGATAGAAGAACCTACGCCTACCAAAGTTGCGATATCGTGATCGATTTTCATTATTCTGCTGACTGCATAAGACACGACCAAGGCAGTGCCGATCGTTGAGATAATTATCAGCAGAGATTGTGACCCTACCCGGAAAATTTCAAAAAGATTCATGCCGAAGCCGAGTAAAATAATCGCGTATTGCAGGATCTTTTTGGAAGTGAAGGTGATGCCGCCCTGGAAAATATCTGAGCGGGGGATACCGGCCATCAGCAGGCCCAGGATAATGGCGAAAACTGGGGCGCCTATAATAGGGAACAATTTACCTAAATATGCAGCTGGTACTGCAATAGCAAAACATAATGCCAAACCATGTAATTTATTACTTAAAAAATTCATTGTAAAACTCCTTCCCGAGAATGTTGTGTACTGTAATTTTAAAACAACTAGATATTGTAAGTAAAATGAATAATCTTGATTGTTATAATCAGAAAACGTAATGAGGTCAAAGGTTCTAAAATTTACCGTACACAAAGGAAAGAGATAAATTGCCCTGATTGAATTAAAATGCTGCTGTTATTATACATTGCTGCCGGAAAGCCTCCATTCCTTATAGAAGAACCAGCAGAAATGCAGTGTGACGTAAAAAACAAAGAAGGATGCGACTATACATTCAAAATAATACAGATATTGGAAGAATTCATGCAGAACAACACCGAGCCGTGCGTAGTAATCCAGTGATAAGCGCAGGGCAGAGGCAGTGATGACGAATGGGAAGGTGAAGGCTGCATAACTGGGATAGAACGGCAGACGTAAAAGGCGGGGCATCAGGCTGAGGATAAAGAAGAACAGCCCTTGAGCAGCTATCTGCATGACAGTAATCAGCAGGAAGTTTTTATCGGGAACTACTGCAAAGTATCCTGCCAGACTCAGGCTCATAGGTGCCGTGTAGATACAGATCAGTGGCTTGGCAGCTTCAGGTATCGGGTGATGGAGATAACGGTAGGTGACCAGTGCCAGCAAAAGCATATAGGCGACGAAGCCAAACCAGAAGATATAATATCCTAATGTGAAATATCCGAAAGCGGGGGCGGTAACTGAAGCGACGACGATACCGACATACGCAATGAAGAAGGTTGGAAAAACGTTTTTCAGTTCCAGATTAAGCATAAAATTTTTGGAGAACCAGATGATTAAAATGGCGTGGGCAGCAACTGCCGCCAGCCAGATTGCTTCGCAGAGAAAAGGCGCAAAATCTTTAATATAGACACATAGCTGCATCGTAGTCATAAAAAAAGTGGCAGCAACACTGCCTAAAATAGGATTGCCGGTCATATCGGCGTGGACAAGCTTGGGATAACGCAGTATTTTTATAAGCAGCATTGCCAAAAGGATTGCAGCGAGAATACCGCAGGTATATTTCATCAGCGGAGAATAAGGCTGCAGCAGATTACCAAGTGCCGCTAAACCAAGAGATACTCCGGCCGTAGGAATTGGAATGGATTTTATCATTTTTAGAAAGCCTCCCTTTTAGAAAAGAAAAAGATAAATACTTGATGCCTAAAAACATTGTATAAATATCATAATACAAGTATAATGATTAGTAAAATGAATTGTTTTTATAATTATCATTAAGAAAAATAATGAGGTTACTATGTGGGAAGAACTGAAAACTTTTATTGAAGTTGTAGAACAACAAAGCTTTACTAAAGCGGCGCAGAAATTAAATATTTCTCAGCCTACGGTGAGTTTGCATATCCGCAGATTAGAAGAGTGTTTCAACGCCGTGTTGATTCGCAGGTCTAAAAAACAAAAACAGCTTAGCGTGACTTATGCGGGCATGATTGTTTATGATGCGGCTAAGCAGATGAAAAGTCTGTGGCAGTTTACAGAAATTACGGTTAAAGAGCTGGGCAGCGAGATAAAAGGACGCTTGGCTATAGGAGCCAGTCTGACGATAGGCGAATATTTTCTGCCGGAATTTCTGGGCAGATTTATGAAACGTTATCCGCAGTTGGACATAGAAGTGAAGATCGATAATACTGTTCATATTTGCGAACTGCTGCAAAGCAATAAGATAGATGTAGGTTTAGTTGAAGGAGAAACCGGTGATAAGAAATTCCATAAAGAAGAGTTCTATATTGATCGGCTTGTTTTGATAGGGCCGATAGGAAGCCCCAAAAAGATGCAGCGACGGGATCTGGAAACAGTAACGTGGATAACGCGCGAACAGGGATCGGGCACAAGGGTGCAGTGGGAAGAGTTTTTAGAGAAAAATAGTGTATTGCCGGCCAAGACGATCATTTTCAATACTAATTTTGCCGTAAAGGAAGCGGTAAGAAATGATTTAGGATATGCGCTGCTTTCTGAACATATTGCAAAACAGGCGGCAGCTGCCGGCGAAGTAGAGCTGATTGAAACGCAGGAGGAAGCAGGACGTAAATTCGTGTGTCTGACCTTGGCTTCTGAAACGATGAGCAGGAATGTGCAGACTTTAGTGGATAATTTAAAGCGTGATTTTGTAAAGTGATTTTACAGGCGTCAAAAATAAATTTAAAATAGGGCTTGCTTTTTCTGTAGAAATTTAATAAAATAATAGTGCACCCCTAAACACGGGTGAATTTTTGTAAGTAGCCGTTAAAAAAGATGAAAAAAAGTAGTTGACAACATCGAAAAGATGTAATATA